>Ga0214478_100117_pt1 | contig 41237 bp, 36 predicted proteins | sample M1_20Mar14CPVII9_2_FD_178001 | JGI IMG/M metagenome (GOLD analysis project Ga0214478, IMG submission 178001) | Marine eukaryotic communities from Monterey Bay, California, United States - M1_20Mar14CPVII9sort6BwellD7 | ecosystem: Environmental > Aquatic > Marine > Unclassified | place: USA... | reverse complement strand
CAATCAACATGATTCCCGACCTCTATTGAGTAAGCTTCGTGAAGACTTCTATTCTACCCGTCGAGAGCAAAAGGGTAGTTTGAAAGGAAAGGATAGTAACAGAGCGAAGAATGGTCATTTATCTTGGACAATTACTTTCCGTTGAGTTCCACTTGTGATGAAGAATGACAGGTTGTAATAGATGCTAATAATGAATTAGTTATTGTTTATAGTTAATTCGACTTCTTGACAAATAAGCTTGCTCTAACACCTCTAAATCCTCCTTCAATATTGCTTGTGTTCCCACTATCTTTCCTCCTGTCAAATTGAATCTTCTTGTGTGCAGCACTCATTAATGAGTCATTATTGAATACAGCTCCTAAATCAACCAATGCATTATATTCGACTGATCCTACCCTTTCATGGGCCACTACTCCGTATTTATTTTGATTGAGACGATCTCCTTCTACTCCACTGTAATTGACCATTGCTGCTAACCATTGGAAGAGATTCATGTCGTCTTTGTACTTCTCATCTGGGAAGACATATAGAACTTTATCCTTTCCGACTGTAACCATTCCGTGCTTCTTTTTATATGCCACTAACTGTTTGTAATTATTCCAAAAGGTGACGTCACACTTCTGTGCTATCTTCTCAATCTTTTTTATTACCATCTCTTTGTCCTTGTTGCCGTGTCGTGACATTAGTGTAACTAACCGTTCTAAATCACTACCTTCAATGGCTCTTCTACCCTTAGCACCACCACCAGCATGATTGTACTCGGATGCAAGTCGATTGAATAAGGCCAGACGTTCACCACCAATAGTTTGATTCGCCTTGATTTTATAAAGAGATTTGATGACTCTCTTACTACCCTTGCCCAATGAGTTGGCAATGTTATCAATCATCGTCATCATGTAGTCTGGTATTTGATTTTCATCATCTGGCAGTTGGGCGGCAACCGAAGACATTCTTGCACCAGCACGGAATCTCCTCATACGACGCATCACTAATTCGATGGTATTGTCTTTTAATTGGCCCAAGAACAGATCGATGTCGGTCTGACACCATCCGTGACTCTCAAGCACGTTTTTGTATTTGTCGTTTGCATCATCAGATAAGCCACCTTCCAGAGAAATTGTCTCCAATTGTAATAGATTAGACTTCTGCAATAACTTAGCCAAACGGCTGTATAATCCCATATCTACCCCGATCCAATCTCCTCCGAACTTATCCATTATCTCAGTCTCATCTTCAAAATCTTTTCTGAACTTCTTGTATACATTTCTGAATACCCTGACCAAATTTGCAGCCATCACATCTCGAACACCCGAACGGTAAATACTCTTGCTCTTGTTAGAGCCTGTAAGATATACCTGTGCATGGCATCCAACTGTTATGCAGTAATGTGCCGATTCATATACATTCAAGTACTTATCACAACCTCTACCAAGATTGAAGATATACTTTGAAGTGGCAGATGATGGGATGTGTAACTGAAACTTGAACTCGTCATCATCAAAATGGCACGCTCGGGCGATGAGAAGGTTATTTCGTTCTTGGTTGTATGATATAGTCATCAAGTCAAAGATGGAATTCAACTTTAGTGCATCTGCATACTTTTGATATTGTAAGAGCATTTCACCGTCTGTGTCTTTCTTCTCTAATAGGAGAGGGATAAGGTCGACAACTCCCATTTGGTTTGAGTAATCAATTTCAGTCTTCCCACCGTACTCACACTTTGACATGTCGACATTGTTGTGTTCATTAATCAGGAAGTTAATTAGTTTCTTCTTCCACGTATGGATACAGCACTGACGATCTGAACAGTAATCAAAGCCATGGCCATGGCCCTTAACTGGCTTAGTTAGGACTGGTGCATAATGTGCATAGAATGAAATGACCATATCTAATGAATGAGGATTTGCCAAGTTGATGAGATGGTGAAGATCAGCGGGTAGACATTTCATCATGGCTCTACCAATGGAGATTCGTTCATCATTACACTCCTTTTCAAGTTGTTTGAGATCTTTTTGGGATTTATAATGTCCCGTCCTGACACGTTCTTCTCGTTCATTAATACTTTTGATTTGTTGGACAATAACTTTCATCATACCAGAAAGAGTGTCGACATCCATCTTCTCAAGTTTATCGTAGTTTGACTTAAATGGTCCATCCGGGGCAAACTTTGTTGTATCACCAGTAATGGGAATAGGTTTGGGTTTGGCTTTGATCTTCTCATTGTCATTTCCGTTGGATGACTTTTCACTATCAGTAGTCTCGTCAATACCATCAGACTCAAGTGGGTCATATTGAAAAACTTCATCACCATCCTCTTTCTCCAGTTTATCTAACAGACGATCCTCGAAATTTGATATACCACACTTACTACCCAACTTGCTTGCAGAGTTAGTCAACTGCTCTTTACCCTTTTTGGCCTTCTTTTTAATTGATTTGGTAGCAGAGCCGATAGTTTTAGATGCTGTTGACCTTGCTGATTCTGCTTTTCGTTTCATATACTGAAGAGGCGTCTGAGGAGTTGCATTTTGCATCGGCTCGTCTGGTATGTTGTCGTTGATAGGAGGTAATGGTGATTGTACCATGGGAATACTATCGTCGTCTGTACTGCCATTTAAATTTAGGGATATGCCATTCCATTGTTTATACTCTTGATCAGCGGAATGGATAACAGCTTCTCTAATAGATCTTGGGTTGTCAATGTCGTATTTTTGTATGAGTGTGTATGTATCATAAACTTCTTCTACTGTTTGATCATTAATCGTTGTAATATATATGATAGCACCGGCCATTAACAGGTCATCAATGAATTCATATTTGTTGTTATTAACCAATTGTTCCGCTACCTCAATATGCCCATTTGTTAATAGCCTCACTTGTTCTCTTATCTCATTATTAGCCATTGAAGAAGATGTAATATCGTGATCTGCAATACTAGACACGCGTTGGAAGTTAGCATTTGACCCGTGTGGATTCGGTGGATGGACAGGAGGCAACGACTCTTGGTCATCATTACTATTACTACTACTCTCCTTATCACTATCCATATCATCCCTATTTCCACCTGCTAAACGTAATCTGTTGGGATCGGATCTTCTCATATTCTTTTTTATATATTTGATAGAATCCGTAGTATTATTATTGTATTTCAGCAAAGCATCGGTGATAATCGGTGGCTCAACCAAGTATGCCAAAGATCTACCAACCTCGATGTAACTAATAACACACTTGCTAATATCATGATGTTGTGCTAAATTAACTCCATCACTATTTTTGATCAAACAATGTAATAATGCATCAATAATTTTTACATCTTTAGGAGGATGAGCAGCTTCTTCAAAATGAGTATGTACCTTTGACATAACCTCTTTCACCAGCTTTTTCACTCGATGTGAACTAATAGAGGCCTTGGTAGAATTACGATAATCCTTACGTTGAATGGGACGACGTTCCTTATTGGTAGATTTTGGTTTTGTTGTTTTGTTTACCCAATTCTTCTTGTTATATAAATGTCGATGGCGTTTGGACGGTATAAATTTATATATCTCCTTTCCATTAGGTCCAGCCTCCACAATTACTTGGCCTTCATTAATACGTCTCTTTAATCGTCTGTTTTTAGATTTCTTATTCTTTAATGCTTCTTGACGAGGTTTATCGTGTTGTACAGTATACTCGTATCTTATTCTGCTAATATCATCCTTATCATTATCATTAGAATCTGATTCAACAGAATTATCTGCCGATGATGATGACGATGTGGGGTTGGTAGATGCAGTATCAGTATCATCTTTCATATCTTTATCAACACTAGAAACAGTGGATATACGACGGAGTAAATGTTTTTGATATGCCACTGCACAGCGTTCTGGATCAAACTTTTGTTTATCCATATGCTGATAATGTGTAGGAAGTGCACTAACTGCATGTGTGACAGCAGACTGCATGATGATTAATATTTATATTGAACTAGGTAACTTTGTTGTTGTAGATATATGATTTGCAATAATCAGCCACTTCCTCGATGGCCACTCCGTTTAACTGTGAGGGCGGGTGCGTGACTGGGATGAATGAGGTGATAGTACCAGTAAAATATGTTTTAGGGATACCGTGGTCAGATTGAGAATCTTTAGCGGTATCTTGTGGCCAGTTTTATCACGGCCGTAGTGCGTTTCTTCTACTGCTTGAGTAGAGGCGGCTTCATCTACTATGTGAACGATTGGAACTGCCGTAATCATTGGAACTGCCTCATGATCATGGTTGTTAGCGTTTGTTAGTAGAGAGAGAGAGGTGTATTGCTCTCATAATATGAATGATCTCCTAGAATTGAGTAGAGATGATGCATCTATCAATCATCGGTATGATATTGTTGGTCATACTGGTGCGAGGGGAATCCCGATCAGGTACCAAGAAGGTATTAATAGTAAAAGTCATCGATAAGAATGATTTACAACGTCCTGAATCTCCTACTCAGATGAGTGCTGATGTCTTCGGCCCGATACCTGGCACCGCTACTGCCTCTATCATCGATAATGTTAATATGGCAAGTCAATTCCGTGCCTGTAGTTTCAATAAACTTAACATGATACCCCACGGTGGTGATAATTACAACAATGCACCGGGAGTTATTACAATCACCGGTGTCGTATCACTTGAATCTAACTCACGTAATGCAATTAGGAATGACTGTATCTCAAAGGCGAATGCTAAGACTGGTGTGAACTTGGCAAGTACTAACGAATGGGATCATGTTATCTTCGTCCTCCAGAAATGTTATGTTGGTAAGTATGTGTTTGTGTGAGATGTGTATAGTACATGATCATGTTTCTTCTAATCTCATATTTACCATCTTGTACTTCTTTTGTAGATTGTGGTTGGGCTGCCTTTGCTGGAATCAATAGCTGGTATTCCTTCTATCAGGGTACTAACTATTATAAGTCTGCCGTTCAAATGCATGAGCTTGGACATAACTTCAATATGGCTCATTCTGGTGGATTGAATGGACAAACTTATACTGATCATACTGGTGCAATGGGCAATCCTCTGTACTCTGACGAAGTTGGAAAGGTAAGCGGCGGACATTGGTTTTCTATATTGGTTTGGTCTACTCGCCTTCTTATGCAAGTCTCTTTCCTTTCCCCCTAGATATGTTTCAATGCTGCAAAGGTAAGTGCCAGTGGTATATTGGAACAATTTGGATCGGCCAGTGGTACCAGTAATGCCAAGTCAATGAAGCCATCAATTTGTTGCATATGATATGCACTTTCATATGATATGTGCACTTTTATATACACTGTACTCATACTCATGTCTACTCTTCATCATCACTATCACTCGTCTGCAAACACATACTAGAGCTGGCAATTAGGATGGTATAGTGACCGTACCGTTACAGTAAACCCTGAAAGTCAATCAAACACTTGGAGTACAGTTCGCGAAATGGTTGGCGTTGCCGATTACAAAAGAAATAACAACAACCATCCAGTCCTTATCAAGATCAATGTTGGTGGAAGTACTGACTACTTTGTAAACTACAACCGTGCTACTGGTATCAATAGCCAAAACGACGAGGCAGATAACGAGGTAACAATCGTGAAAGGCAATGGAGGAGCCTATTCCCAAAGCTGGCTACAGGCTACCTTGACTGAAGGACAGACCCATACAATCAGTAATGGTAATGTGGGCGGTGGGGGTATTAAGGTGAAATACTTACGCAAGATCACCGAGGGTTCACTATGGAAGGCGGAGGTGTTTATCGGAACTAATCTGGCTGTAAGTTTGATACTTATCAATGTCTTTGAAAAGAATAATGCTTACTCACGGATCATATTTTGCTTTGACACAGCCAATAGCAACTCTTCCTCCAACACCGCAACCAACGACAAAGCCTACTGCGTTCCCTACTTCTCTCGTAAGTTCGAACATCATGCTTGCTTGTTAATCATTCATTTGTCACCAACAAAATGTATTGTCTCTCTCATCATACTTCAGCCCACTGCATCGCCTACGACTAAAGAACCATCTGCGTCACCAACTACCATTACAAGTTCTCCAACAGCTTCTCTAAATCCTACTGAATTCCCCACTGAAAGGTAAGGTCAAGTTTGACAAATCCTCATCCCTTCCGCCCATATTCTAACCATTTCTTCTTCTTCCCAAGCCCTACAAGTCTCCCCTCATTGAGCCCATCTTCATCGCCGACTGAAGTCCCGACACTTTCGGTATGTTATCTCATGTAATTTGGTTTAACTCACATACTTCTATCATGACTCTAACCCCTTGTCTCTCCATACTTTTTGTTCATTAGCCATCGAAAAATCCAACAACGTCGCCTACAACAAGCTCTCCCTCCGTTAGCCCAACATTTAGCCCATCGTCAAGCCCTTCCGTATCTCAATCACCAACAAATATGGTGCGTTGATTTGTATGTTTGGTATCACTCAGTATTGTATTTCATATTCTCGGATGTACTAAACTCTAATACACATTTCTTTGTCTTTTCAGCCATCTAAAGCTCCAAGCAAATCTCCTACTTCAAGTCCGACAAACAAGCCAACCTTCTTCATGGTTGAGGAGGACACAATGTATGAAGCAGAAGACTACGGTGGTTCAGGGGTGACAGTAAAGATTACACATGCTGGATTCACAGGAACAGGTTTCCTTGATTATGGCAGCGCAGGCACGTATGCTCAATTTGATAATGTAGATGGGGGTATGGGAGGTAGTTGTACACTAAAGATACGCTATGCCAATGGAGGAACTTGGACTCGTAGGTGTAAGGTCAATGTGAACGGAGTAGATCAGCCAGGAGAAATAGCATTCCCTCCAACTGGTGCATGGAATTCTTGGCTTGATACAGAACCAATTGAAGTGAATTGTGAGCCTGGTAATGCCAACACAATTCAAATCATTGGACTAACCTCGGGTCCTAACATGGATCACATGGAAGTTATGACCTTGATAGAAACAACACCAAAGGTGAGAATGAAGCGCTACTTTGACAGGTATCTTGTAAGATCATAATCACTTAACACTCACATCTTTGTCTTCTCTTCTCACATCATTCATCCTCATAGCCGACTCCGAGTCCAAGTCAATCTCCTTCAAAGAGGCCGAGCAAGATGCCTTCTAAAACGCCTTCAAAGGGGCCTTCTCAATCTCCCTCAACTAATCCGACAGCGGCTCCAAGTACATCCCCATCAAAAGAGGTAAGCTGCACTTTAATTCTGTCTGTATCCATCTTGAACGTACTTCTCAAGCTGTCCTGAGGTACCAGTGACTAAATGTTAAACAAACTCACTCATATGTTCCGCTGTATCTCTTCACAACGTTAATGCCTCACAGCCCACACGGAGTCCAAGTCTATCTCCCTCAAATAGCCCAAGTATGAAGCCTTCAGCATCGCCATCAAAAGAGCCGTCTGTTTCGCCCACTGGTAATCCGTCAACAGTCCCGACTATGTCGCCATCAAAAGAGGTAAGCATGCATCTTGTTGCTCGAACAATTGCACTAAACTTTATGAACACTATACAGACACTCACATGATATGTTCTTGACAAACTCATTCATTTCATAGCCGACAAAAAGTCCAAGCCTTTCGCCATCGATGAAACCAACAACACCAAACCCGACTCTGTCTCCTTCTCTTGATCCAAGCAACAAGCCATCAGATCTACCATCTCAGCAGCCGTCGGTGCAACCATCCACATCAAGACCGACTCTATCGCCCTCAGCTGGTCCGAGCAAAAGTCCATCGCTTTCCCCTACTACCATGGCCCCAGTTATAACTAAGGCACCTTCTTTATCGCCCTCGAAGGGACCATCTGTTTCTCCTTCTGCCAGTCCAACAGCTGAGGTAAGCATCGGCATCAGATCTGTATCCTTTTTTGCTCATCAAACTTACAACTCACATATAAATCCTTTTCATCTTATCATTCAACTTGCAGCCATCATCAAGTCCAACCCAACCTCCGTCTGTTTCTCCGTCTTCTAGCCCATCGAGCTTGCCGACTGTCTCGCCGTCTAAACAGGTAAGTCATGTTCTGCGACCCTCTTGAAGTTAATGGATACCGTGTATTTCTTTTTAAAATCAAACTCTCATGACATGATCTTTTATCCCAACACTGATCTTTCGTAGCCAACACGTGATCCAAGCCAATCTCCGTCAAACTCGCCATTTGTTGAAACAGCAGTCATAGCTCAGTACTACACTGCATGTGGATCGAGTGCCAACCTTGGCGCAGCCTATTGTGACGGAGAGACCAAGATCGCTAACATCGAAGATCTGCATGAAGTAAGATGTTGTAGTGACACTAACCTTGGATCCGGATGGAATAAACGTACGGGTTGCAATGTTTGGGGTGAATCTGACGTGGTGACAGGAGTGTGCAATAGAGACAAGTCGTTTGATCAAGCCGTGCAAATCTGTGCAGATGCTGGCGCTCGTCTTTGTACTCAAGAAGAACTATTAGATGATTGTACTCGAGGTAAATCTTTATTGTGTCACTGTCTTTTTTTGATATGTCTCATGAGACATTGTACACTAATTCATTATTATATGTTTGTAATGTAATATATCCATAGGGACTGGTTGCAGTTTTGATAGAGAACAAATTTGGAGTTCGTCATATCCTGGTCCTGTCGAAGAGATCACCAAAGAGTATCAAGTCGAAGACTATGGTGGTTCAGGAGTGACAGTAAAGACTACACATGCAGGATACATAGGAGGTGGTTTCCTCGATTATGGCGGTGCAGGTACATATGTCGAAATCAATAATGTCGATGGAGGTGTAGGAGGTGTTTGTTCAATCACCACAAGATATGCCAATGGAGGAACTTGGACTCGTAGATGTAAGGTCAATGTGAATGGAGTAGATCAGCCAGGAGAAATGCTGTTCCAACCCATCTCTCCCGCTGGACAATGGAATAATTGGGCAAACTCAAACACCCTTCAAATCGATTGTGAGCCTGGCACCTCCAATACTATTCGAATAATTGGACTAACCTCGGGACCCAATTTGGACATGGCGATGATAGAATCTAGTGCCTATACTGTCATGAACCTTATGACCTTGATAGAAACAACACCAAAGGTGAGAAGAAGCGCTACTTTGACAGGTATCTTGTAAGATCATAATCACTTAACACTCACATCTTTGTCTTCTCTTCTCACATCATTCATCCTCATAGCCGACTCCGAGTCCAAGTCAATCTCCTTCAAAGAGGCCGAGCAAGATGCCTTCTAAAACGCCTTCAAAGGGGCCTTCTCAATCTCCCTCAACTAATCCGACAGCGGCTCCAAGTACATCCCCATCAAAAGAGGTAAGCTGCACTTTAATTCTGTCTGTATCCATCTTGAACGTACTTCTCAAGCTGTCCTGAGGTACCAGTGACTAAATGTTAAACAAACTCACTCATATGTTCCGCTGTATCTCTTCACAACGTTAATGCCTCACAGCCCACACGGAGTCCAAGTCTATCTCCCTCAAATAGCCCAAGTATGAAGCCTTCAGCATCGCCATCAAAAGAGCCGTCTGTTTCGCCCACTGGTAATCCGTCAACAGTCCCGACTATGTCGCCATCAAAAGAGGTAAGCATGCATCTTGTTGCTCGAACAATTGCACTAAACTTTATGAACACTATACAGACACTCACATGATATGTTCTTGACAAACTCATTCATTTCATAGCCGACAAAAAGTCCAAGCCTTTCGCCATCGATGAAACCAACAACACCAAACCCGACTCTGTCTCCTTCTCTTGATCCAAGCAACAAGCCATCAGATCTACCATCTCAGCAGCCGTCGGTGCAACCATCCACATCAAGACCGACTCTATCGCCCTCAGCTGGTCCGAGCAAAAGTCCATCGCTTTCCCCTACTACCATGGCCCCAGTTATAACTAAGGCACCTTCTTTATCGCCCTCGAAGGGACCATCTGTTTCTCCTTCTGCCAGTCCAACAGCTGAGGTAAGCATCGGCATCAGATCTGTATCCTTTTTTGCTCATCAAACTTACAACTCACATATAAATCCTTTTCATCTTATCATTCAACTTGCAGCCATCATCAAGTCCAACCCAACCTCCGTCTGTTTCTCCGTCTTCTAGCCCATCGAGCTTGCCGACTGTCTCGCCGTCTAAACAGGTAAGTCATGTTCTGCGACCCTCTTGAAGTTAATGGATACCGTGTATTTCTTTTTAAAATCAAACTCTCATGACATGATCTTTTATCCCAACACTGATCTTTCGTAGCCAACACGTGATCCAAGCCAATCTCCGTCAAACTCGCCATTTGTTGAAACAGCAGTCATAGCTCAGTACTACACTGCATGTGGATCGAGTGCCAACCTTGGCGCAGCCTATTGTGACGGAGAGACCAAGATCGCTAACATCGAAGATCTGCATGAAGTAAGATGTTGTAGTGACACTAACCTTGGATCCGGATGGAATAAACGTACGGGTTGCAATGTTTGGGGTGAATCTGACGTGGTGACAGGAGTGTGCAATAGAGACAAGTCGTTTGATCAAGCCGTGCAAATCTGTGCAGATGCTGGCGCTCGTCTTTGTACTCAAGAAGAACTATTAGATGATTGTACTCGAGGTAAATCTTTATTGTGTCACTGTCTTTTTTTGATATGTCTCATGAGACATTGTACACTAATTCATTATTATATGTTTGTAATGTAATATATCCATAGGGACTGGTTGCAGTTTTGATAGAGAACAAATTTGGAGTTCGTCATATCCTGGTCCTGTCGAAGAGATCACCAAAGAGTATCAAGTCGAAGACTATGGTGGTTCAGGAGTGACAGTAAAGACTACACATGCAGGATACATAGGAGGTGGTTTCCTCGATTATGGCAGTGCAGGTACATATGTTGAAATCAATAACGTCGATGGAGGAGTAGGAGGTGTTTGTTCAATCACCACAAGATATGCCAATGGAGGAACTTGGACTCGTAGATGTAAGGTCAATGTGAATGGAGTAGATCAACCAGGAGAAATGCTGTTCCAACCCATCTCTCCCGCTGGACAATGGAATAATTGGGCAAACTCAAACACCCTTCAAATTGATTGTGAGCCTGGCACCTCCAATACTATTCGAATAATTGGACTAACCTCGGGACCCAATTTGGACATGGCGATGATAGAATCTAGTGCCTATACTGTCATGAACCCTTGACCAATAGATGTGTGAATTGAATCTGTTAATGCATGTTTATGTACAAAAGAAGAAGTTATTAGCAGTATGTCTCCCTTAGAGAAGAAGAATGATAAATATAAAAATGTTTGTAAAACTAGAAACTTACCCCGCTGGTTGCAACTCAGCCTCAAGTATCCATTATAAACTTGGGTATCATACATTCCAATACATTATTCAATGCCTTCTTATCCTTTATTAAAGATAAGAATTGAGTATACGCATCATCATCATCTTGTAAAAAGTATGTATACCCAACGAATATATGAGATGTTTCTATAAACATTCCATCTTCTCCATTGAGTGTGCCTGAATTACTACCCAATACTAACGACCATATACCCTTACCAATCAAATTGTTAACTGTATCTAACTTATCATTGAATTACCACATAATATAGTTGGTGATTTGTCTTTTTTCTTGTTACTTTGGTATATTTTAATTTGGATTGGTTCAATTTGTTTCATAATCTCTTCCTTATCTTTGTTGCAGCGTCGTATATGTAGCTTTGTGCCCATATTGATTCATGTCCTGACATTTCACTTGTTGCATTTGGGAAATAATGCATATTGATATCGGCATATATAACCTCTGTATCTGGTTTATATAGAGGTAGTGTTTGACTATAAAGTATGGTATGATTTTGACATTTAGTTTTGTATTTGCAATGAGTTTCAATGGCCGAGGTACCAAGCCTGTATTGGGTAGTATAACTGCTAGTGGTACCTGCAGTATATCATCATCTCCTAATGTATTTCTAAATGGATGGCGGATGGTATGGATAGTACATTTTGGTAGCTTGGTATATAACCATACCGGATGGTTTGTATCTATTTCAGATTGTTTGCTCTTGTTTCATACTTGTCTATAAGTTGATGTGGCATTAATGAAAGGATTCTGTTAGATTTGATATATCCTCATCATTAGAGCTGTTTATATCTCTCGTTTTACTGTCTATATTCAACTACTGATGTCATGTCCGAGTTGGTACAGTGCTCAGTGCAGAGTGCACTCTAGTTCTAGAGAGATCTCTCTTTACTCGGCAATAAAAGCACCTGCTGCTGCCAACCGAAAGAGAATCAATTGAAATGCTAATTAATTGGCTGTATTGAATCGTCACATTGTAAAGCTACATATCAAACAGCAATACGCAATAATAGACACACAATTAAAAGAAAAAGCTAGATAGCAGAGGAGGTTGCTGGGTTTATTCCCGTAAAGGGGACCTCACACAGCCTCTAGCACACTCTTTTGTTGCAGACTAGGATCAAGTACGAGTTCTTCTGCTATAAAGCAGCTCGTATGCCAATATAGTATAGGAATCAACCTGGTTAAATGCTCTTTCGTTTGGTGGTAGTATTGTGCTAGATAATTAAATTATTGGAAGAGAGATTGATACTAAAAATTATTTTTTCATCAAGATAGAAAATAGAAGGTATACCCTCTATTTTTATTATCACAAAAGCACTACATATCTACTAAGGAAATATGAGTATTGAAGTGGATGTCGGTACGCCTCCGGAGGGTTGCAAAGATTGGATAACAATAGTGATCCGATTTCATGGATTTGCTAATCTACCTACAACAAGAGACGAATATGTTTCATCTCCTGAATTTTCATGCTTTGGCCATCAGTGGAGGTTGGACCTTTATCCGGGAGGTGAGGAGGATTCAGAGGTAGGGTATGTTGATGTAGAACTTGTTAATAGATCAAACACAAGTATTAAAATCGAATATGGTTACAGTGTTAGAAATGTAGATGGCAAAGAAGTGGTTCATGAAGAACCAGAAATTGATGAATTTGATACTGAGGATGGTAATGGGGAAAGTTCTTGGTGTACCGAAGACTTTGCAAAAAGATCAAAACTTATGAAGTCATTAGTAGACGGAGCATTAGTTATCGAGGTACGAATGAAATCTACTACTACGACAGACAAATCAATTACTCAATTCGTACCACCAAATCCATTCAATAAAAATGTTGACAAATTGTTTATGGATGAAGAAACAGCTGATGTGTTATTTGAGATAGGAGAACAACAAACAAAAGTTACCCGCCGTAAAAAGTCAAAGACAACAACTAACTTTCATGCCCACAGGATTTTATTGAAGAATAATGCTTCAGCGCTTTATGAGATGTGTAGAGGATCATCAGATGTGGGGATCACTACCGTATCAATTACAGACGTCAAGCCTGAGGTATTTAAGTTCATGTTATACTACACATACGGTGGTAAAATAACAGAAGATGATCTTAAAAACAATGCAAAGGACATCATTAATGCCTGTGACAAGTACGGGGTAGTGAATCTAAAGCTTGAGGCCGAAGCGGTTTATGTCAAATCAACCACTTTTACAATCGATAATATGATGGATAACTTACTTTATGCCGACTCTAAGAACCTTGCTCTACTCAAGGAGGCAGTTATGGATTACGTCGTTGCAAACAAAAGAGATATCATAGGCAAAGTATCATTTGATAATGTTCCTGGCAGCACGTGTACAGATATCTTGACAGCCGTGGCGAGAGGAGAGGAGTCAGGAGAAGGTAGTACAGACTACAACAGTATGAGGGTGGGAACTTTGAGGAAGATGCTTGATGAAAAAGAATTGGATGTGGATGGTTCAAGGGAGTCGATGATTGCTTTACTCAAGGAACAAAGTGCATGATCATCATAATCTCAGTGCCGCCAAGTGCAGTTCTTCTGTTCCATGAATGCATGACGATATCTCAGTGCCGCTCTACATGTGTCAGTTATACATCCTAAAGTAGTATTTATGTTTCAATCAAACTTGCTTTTCTACCATCTATTTTTCTATTTTATTAATCAAACAATAACATATAAGTCAACTCTAACAAGTCTTTACAATTCTTTTTCACTCGAATTTGATCACTCTCTAACGGCGGATATCCCACCGTCTACCACTTTAAGTCTCTCTTCTCATTACCTCTAATTTATACCCCAATCCAAACTTCTTCCTTCTCCGTATTTACTCGGATAGGTTAACCTTAGTCCTATCCAACTTGGTTTTCAAGTAATAAACATATCCACCAACCAAAACAAATCCACAGGCAAACAAACCAATGAAGATACTAGCCGTTAAATTCTGAACACCGGCACCCTGGATGATACTTCCATTCTTACGTACAATTTTAATACCCTGCATGAAGTTACATGCATAATTATTTGGATATTGGACATATCCACTTGAGGATAATCCCTCTTCACACTTCCCAGCCTGTTCGTATAGTTGTTCACAACCCTCCTTAACTTCATCGGCGTCGGCATTATCATTATCGTTATTCTGATTGGCATCTTGAGGTTCCTTGCAGGACATACATTCAGTACCGATCATGGTACTGTCCGAGTAGGGAAGTGACTTGCCATACGAAAGAGCAGTGAATGTTTCACGTCCACCATACTCATCAGCGAATTGAGAACAAGTTTCCTCTGTAAACAATCCAAGGTAGATGTTACCACCATTCTCGGAACAGTAAGCACCGATGAAGTATTCAGCTTGGTTACCGTCCAACTTACGACGTCCATTATTGTTGTTATTAAACTCATATTGACGACATTCGGCCATTTCATTTAATTCCCATTCCTCCTCTTCCTCCTCCTCCTGTCCATCCTGTTGGTATGGATTATTATCAACACAGTATTCCATACCCTTACCCATGTAACAATCATATTCACAAATTTCTTCATCATCGGAATTACCACAGTTGGCACAATCACCATATTCTTTTTCGTACTCACAATTATATTCCTGATCTTGCTGCACGGCCTCAAAGTATGCTTCGAGGTATTGATCCATACCAATAATATAATCACCATATCCCTCCTTACATCCCGCGGCATTATCCATGGAACAACTTGATGTTGGACATAATCGAAAGCGTACTAATCGTTGTGTTGAGATCATAACGTCCTCTTCACCATCTGCCTCATCATTCCATTGTTGTGTATGAAAACAACCCTGGAATTTCAAGGACATATTGGCTACCCATGTATAATCAATTTCGTCATTTTCAGCATCTAATCTACGTGCTTTGGATAATACTGATTGACCAATTGGTGAGGTTGCTGATAAGGATTGCTGCTTGTTGTTTGTTGCAATGGAGTTTCGTTTGTTACTAATTTTTGTTTTGATTGCAGAGGATACGCCTAAAGCGGCTGATAATGTTACCAATGAGAGCTTCATGATTCTTCTGTAATATATATTGTTTATTGTACACTACTTATACTAGGTAGTATTGCAATAACGGATCTATTTTTTCAATAGTTGGATTGGTTTTTAGCCCTCCAATACATAGCAACTTCTTTTCGATTGATTCCATCTTCTTAACGGCTATAATAGGATACCGTTGAAGTAGAGAAAGAGTTAAGAGTATCCCTAAAGAGAGTAAACATAAACTAGGGTAAACACTTTAATATGGTATCTATTCAGTAAGTAAGAGAAAGATTACAGTATATCTAAGGGGGTGATCAATAAATTGACAACAGATTGCAATACTAATAAATATACTCTGGGGAAGTGCCAGCAGGAGGCTTTCGTAAGCTGATCAATGAGTACAAAGCTCACATAGTACACTCATCGCCAAAAGATACCGCTTTTCTTAATGCCTACGACACCCCACTATAATCACCTAAGTGGGTCGGCGGTAAAAAATCCAATTACACGAAATGCGTTAAAAACCGATCTCACTAACAAAATCCATTGCAAAAATCACCATAATCTCTACTCAACCATCACACTACTAGCCCGATTAATATCAATATATATAAACAACAATGAAGCTATCTCTACTAACCCTCTCCGCCGCCATGGGCGTTGCCTCCGCCGCCAAGAAGAATCCCTTCGCTCCCAAGGTTTCCGCCAACAACGCCAAGGCTAAGATGAATGCCAAACTTATGCGTGGTGCTAAGACTATTCGTCAGTTAGATGGTCAGCAAGAAGATCAGGAGGTAGACTTAACCGGCCATTCACTCAAGTTTGAGAAGTGTCAATTCATCAAGCAGTACGATGAGGAGGCCGAGGGTGGTGAGGAGAATGATACCGTGTTAACAACCAAGCGTTTCGTTATCTTCCGTCTATGTCCCGATTCTTCCTGTGGAAGTTGTAACTACAACTATGGAGAGTACATTGTTGATATGGAGACATACCTCGAGGCCACTCTTGGATACAAGCAGGAGGTTCAGGAACAGAACTGCGAGATCTGTAACCAGTGCTACGAGAACGAGGCCAACGCTAACAATGGCGATAACAATGGTGACGACGAGGATGAGAATGCATGGCAGTGTAACGGTATTGATACCTCCACTTGCTACGCTGAGTGCCAGAACATTGAGAATATGGAGGAGAATGGGTACATTGACGCCTCGGAACTTGTTGAATGTCAGCAGTTGGATTATGAAGCCAACGATGGTACCGTTTACTACACTGGTGCCTCATGTGCCTCCTCAGGTACACGTATCAAGATTGGCATGTTTGCTGATGAAGAGTGCTCCATCCCCCTTGGTTCCGATTATGATATTGAGAACTACATGAAGAATGATGATGGATACACCCAGAAGCTTTCCTACCACCTTCTTAAGCAAACCTTTGCCGAGGGTGAGTGTATTGCCAACTGCCTCCAAGAGGATGAGGACCAAAACCAGAACAACAACGATGGTAACAACAACAACAACAACCAGCAGCAGGCCGAGACCGCTGAGGTATGCCAAGAGTTGTACGAAGCCGCCGGTAAGTGTGAGGAAACACACGGATTCACCGCCGGTATTAACAAGAACATCTACGCCGAGAACTACGCCAACCAGGTCCGTAACGAGGAACTTGTTTGTGAATTCATCTCCACCATTGGTGCTGGTGCCTACGATCAGACTGGTGAGATTGTCGTTAGTGGAGGACGTACCACCCATTCTAGTGGTGCCAAGACTACTGGTGGACAGAAGTTCGCCCTTACCTTCTTCATCCTAGGAAGTGTTGGACTTGCCGGTTATGCCGCCATGTTACACCAGCAGCTTACCAAGGGTGCCAAGGCTGACCTTAGCCGTCAGGGAGGTGCCATGGCTTAAGTGTACACCTTATTCCCTCAAGCCGTAATCCCCCTATAGAAGATTCCAAGAAGTTATACCCCCCTCAAGAAGTTAGTTAGATAGTTTATTATTATGAGGGTTTGTGAGAATAGTAGATGATTAGTATGGTTGAACATTTTGTGGTTTCAACCTAAGTCCCCCCAAGTTGATGCGTGTTGTGGTAGATAATATAGCTACACGCACCGATAGAGATAGATTCGATGTTGTTTAAATTAATATGTTTGGGAAATTATTAAATCAATGGTCTTGTATTAACTTAACTACTCTCTTGACTCTCCGCCCGATCCGCCATATAATCAAGTGAAGGTCGTTAGTAGATAAACCTTTGTCTACTCGTTGTAGCTACTTATCACTAATATGTACATTTATGTTTACCAACAAATATCCTTATCTCTCTCCCCACATTCCCCTGTGTTCATACTTTCATATCTTATGTTCATTATGCACTATTTTCCTTTAGAAGAGCAATCATTGTCTCCCTTGATCCATCCACATCCAATCCCTTTTCATCTAACATCTTCCTCAAAGTTCCTACTCTCATTTTGTTATATTTGATACTTTCATCTTCTTCTTCTCCCTCGACATCTGTTGTCTGCGCACCTCTTGCCATTGCAGCTAATAGGTCTGTCATCGAAGAGCCGGGTACGTTATCAAACGATACCCTGCCCATAATACTGTGCATGTTTTTCACGATGAAATCCATTACCGCCTCCTTGAGTAGAGCAAGGTTCTTAGAGTCGGCGTAGAGTAAGTTGTCCATCATGTTATCCGTCGTAATTTCTATTGATTTGACATAGCATGCCTCGGCCTCTAATTTGAGGTGTACTACTCCGTACTTATCACAGGCATTAATGATATCTTTTGCATTGTCCGTTAAATCATCAGCAGACAGCTTACCACCGTAAGCATAGTAAATCATATGTTTGAATATCTCGGGTGACACATCTGTAATTGACACTCTAGTAATTCCACTTCCATCAGATTTCCCACACATCTCATACAATGTCGGAGCACAGTTTTGTAAGATATTTCGGTGAGCATGAAAGGAGGTCGCTGATGTCTTGGCCCTCTTGCGGCGGGTGCCCTTTGTTTGTTGCTGCCCCCCTACCTCAAATAACACATCAGCTGTTTCTTCATTCATAAATAATTTGAGTATATTTTTGTTGATTGGATTTGTTGGTATGAACTGAATCATTGATTTGTTAGTAGTAGTATTTGTAGTAGCTTTCATTCGAACCTCAATAATTAACGATCCGCTTTCTAATAATTCAATAAGCTTTGTTCGTTTGGCAAAGTTTACAGTGCACCGGCCACTACTACGCCCTGAACCATGTGCACCAAACTCATGTATGGATTTATAATGCACATGTTCTTTGCCATCTGCATTTCTAACACTGTAACCATATTCGATTTTAATACTTGTGTTTGATCTATTAACAAGTTCTACATCAACATATCCTTCATCTGAAATCCCGTAGCCACTAGGAAAGATATCTAACCTCCATTGGTGACCTAAGCATGAAAATTTGGTTGAATGAATTCGCTGGTTTCTGGTTGTAGGCAGATTAGCAAATCCATGAAAGCATACATTGATTGACGACCGATCTTTAAAATCTCCCGGTGGTGTACCAACATCCACTCTACTTGTGCTGCTCATGATGGAAAGAGGCAAAGAAGGTGCACCGAAAGAAGTCAACTAAGGCAAAAAGTGTATCCTTTGGTTTGGTATATATCTTTGGTTCTAACCACGAGATTCCCACTAACAGAAAATCGTAATATTTATATGTATATTCAATGAGTAGTAACTTGCTTTACGGTGATAGACTGTGATAGATAGAGTTCATCAACTTGCAATGTGCCAAACTATCGTAACTCTCAAATTCTTGCGGGCATCCTCGTCCATACCGCCCCTGGGCATTCCAGTACTCGGCACTCGGCACCAACAATTTTTTCCATTATCCACTCTAATCACTATTGTACAATACTCATTGCAAAACCTGAACTAATGACGGCAGCTCCCGACGATGACACGCTAGGATTAAACCTAGTCTACACCGAATCCTCTCTATCCTCCAGTCTCGGTGGTGTAGTCAAAAAACCAAAACGTAAAACAAAGTACGATCGAAGAAGAGAAAGAGGTAAATTAGCTAAACTTGCTAAAGATGATGAAAAGAGGAAGAAGAGAGATAATGGTAGTGGCAGTACATTGCAGCATCAGGGGGAGGAGAAGATTAGTAATAGAGATGTAGGGGATAATAGTAAGGTAGATATAGGTGGTAGCTCATCGTTAGCGGGTATTGCCTCACTACTTGGTGGAGGAAGTTCTGTCAAAGAACAAACGAAGAGGAAGACATCATCTCAATCTACTAATACTGATAATACTACACCTACAAGTAAGCCTAAAAGTACTGAAGAAAAGAAACAGGAGACCACAATAGAAGATAGTGAGGCAAAGTCGAATGCAAAAGATGTTGCAAAGGAAGAAGATACCAAATTATCAGCAGCCGATTCTCCTGTAAAAGGAGAGAGCAAATCAGAGGCAGCTCCATCGACCTCTGCTCAATCTACATCCATTCCTTCTGTAGAAACCGTTAAACCGAAAGTATCGCTTCAAGTAGAAGATTCTGCATTGTCTTCTCGTAGACATCGGGTAAGTTCTAAAAGTTTGAGCACATCTTGTGCACATCTTATGCACTTTTTCTAGTCTCACCCAAACCTCTCACTCATATCTCTCTTACCTCATGTCTATACCAAATACAGACACAAACAATGTTGTCAGATGAACAACAGGCAGCCTACCTATCTGAATTTCATGCCCGACCACGAGACTTGGATAGGAGTGAGCATGCCTCTAAGGATATTAAAGCAAGTTCGTTTAGTTCACATCTCTTTGATACCCCCGAGGGTGTTGAGAAGGATGATGATGTCGGCATGGATAAAGAAGGTCAAGCAACGGATAAAGGAATAAAAGAGACATTGGCAGCATCGTCATGTCCATTTGCCAAGCTAGGTCTACATCCCAATCTAGTATCAACATTAACATCACCCACAGGTAATTTCAAACTAACCCAACCAACAATTGTACAAACTAAAAGTATAGCTGCATTGCTACCGTCTTCCAAAAAGACGAAAAAGGGCAAGATGGGAAAGTTACAACAGCAAAATCTATTCATACAAAGTGAGACAGGTAGTGGAAAGACATTGGCATACCTGTTACCAATATTGCAACATTTAGCAGTCGATACAACCAACAATAACAACTCATTAAAACGTATAGACCGAAAGTTAGGCGGGACAAGATGCATATTACTATGTCCAACACGTGAATTAGCAACACAAACATATACCTTCACATCTAATCTCTGTACATCATCCTTCTCATGGATAGTTCCGGGTTGTTTCAGTGGTGGTGAGAAACGTAAATCTGAAAAGGCCCGATTACGCAAGGGCATATCAATCCTCATAGCCACACCTGGTCGGTTATTAGATCATCTATCCAAAACTGAATCATTACTAACTGCCTTAAAGAATAAATTAGAATGGGTAGTATTAGACGAGGCAGATCGTTTGTTAGACGCTGGATTGGGTGGACAGGTTGAACAGATTATACAATATTTACGTTCGAATCAACCAGGTGCCGGTAGGAAGAGAGATGGAGTAACGTGGAGGAGTGTATTGGTTAGTGCTACTGTTAATAGTGATTTGGAAAAGTTGGCAAAGACGGTATTGGGTGGTAATGGTGGTTGGATGTGGGCTAGAGGTCATGCCAATCAGGGAGGAAAGAGTATTGGAGGTGGATTGGCAAGTAATGCCTTGGAGAATGAAAATGAGAATAACACAACCGACCAAATGGTGGAAAGTAACAATGATAACGAGTTAGATCATTCAGCACCACGACAATTGGCACAATTATATATGGTTGTTAGTGCCAAGTTACGCTTATCATCACTAATTGCATTTCTATCAGCACGGGCCGCCAAGGGAGAACGAACAGTAGTATTCATGTCAACTTGTGATAGTGTTGATTATCACTATGGACTGTTTAATGCCATGGAATGTGTATTGGGTGATGATACCAACAAGGATACGAACAATACCGGTGACGATGATGATGACGATAGTAAAGAGAAGAATGGTGGGATATTCGGCAAGACATGTCCGATATATAAACTCCATGGTGATATACCACATAACAAACGATTATCAACTCTCAAGGCATTTAGTAACGATGAACACTCGGCAAGTATACTCTTGGCGACGGATGTTGCCGCACGGGGATTGAACTTTCCTTCATTAGATTGGATTGTACAGTATGACCCGCCATGTGAAACGAAGGATTATGTCCATCGTGCTGGGAGGTCGGCACGTGCCGGTCAGGCTGGTCATGCTTTACTCTTCTTACTTCCATCGGAACGTCAATATGTCGAGGTGTTGGAGTTACGAGGTATGAAGGAGATTACCTCACTGTCATTATCGTCAACATTGACATCGGCAGCTGAACTATGCCGTGGTATATCACAAGAAGGCGAGTCCAAGGCATCCGGCAACACATTCTCAGACGGTAGAGGAGAGGCATTTACATTTGCCATCCAAAATCGATTAGAAGAATGTGTCATCCAAAATGATACCGAATACAAGGCGTCAATTGATAAGAAGTTCAAGGGTGATCCCAAACAACGTCGAAAACAGAAGAAGGAGGCAGTAGGCCCATTGTTGGAAGGTGCACGTAAGGCCTTCTCGGCATTTGTCAGGGCATACCCAGCCAAGGAAAAGGCTGTACGGCATATCTTCAATGCTAGGGCATTGCATTTGGGACATATTGCAAGATCTTTGGCGTTGAAGGAGACGCCGAAGATGGTATCCAAGGTGAACAACAACAGTAAGAATTCACATAATATTGAGAGCAAGTCCAACAAGGCTCGTAAAGGAGGAGAGAAGAGAAAGTCTAGATCGACATTCGGAGATAGACACGCAGCTGAGATGGAAGGAGGTGAGGTAGACGATGAGGATGATGAAGAGCAGGAACGAAACTTGAGTTTGCTTAGCTCTGCCATTGGCAAAGAAGGTTCAGTAGCCGCTCATGCAAGCAAAAAGTTCAAGTCGTCATCATCATCAGGAGGAACAGGTGGTGGGAATGTTCAGAAGAGAATGATGGAGGCTGCAATGAGGATGCAAGCTCAGGAGTTTATGTAAAGCATGATATATTGTTCCTAATATAGAAAGCTATTGTGTTGAGTATCTGCTTTTCATGCTAGCTTTAATGTAGATTAGGTTAGGATGAGAGAGTATTTTCTCAAAGCTGGAAATGATCATTCAGCCTATCAATCAACTCATGTTTACGTCCACTAACAGGTAAGCCCAAGTTTCGTAACCTATCCTTTAGCTGAACCACTGTCAAAAGAGACAAGTCTTCCAATACTGAGGCATCATCTTCCAATTCCTCATCATCTTCTATGTTGTTCTCATTATTTTCATCATCTACTGCTGCCGAATCAATCTCGTCCTCGTCTATCTCTTGGTTTTGTATACCTTCTTCTTCTGACGTCCAGTGGTAAAGGTTATTAAGTTTCCGACTACTAAACTCTCCCTTTCTACCAACAGTATCACCTATCAACTTGTCATTAAGATCTTGACGGATTATGCCAGCTTTGTGGTATGCCCATGCCAAGTTAGATACATCTTGCTCATTATAACCATCCAAGTTGTCCAATGAAACAATATGGTCCGCCACTTTGTTGAACAGATCAAGGTGAGATAATTGAGCCTTGGCAAATGCATATATTGTATTGGAAAGCTCCTGAGGCTTAAAGTCATTTAGATGTTCTAATGAAACAATATGATCTGCCACTTTGTTAAACAGATCAAGGTGAGATTCTTCTGCTTTGGCATATGCCATTAGTAAGTTGGAGAGCTCCTGAGGCTTAAAATCGTTTAGATGATCAAGTGAAACGATATGGTCAGCCATTTCCTCGAACAGATCAGGGTGTTGCACTTTCACTTTCTCAAATGCCCAAACTATGTTGGCTAGTTCTTGCGGCTTGAACTTATCTAATAATGGGATGCTCTTCTCGGCGATATGATCAAATAATGTATTGCCGTCCTCAAGTAACTTGGGCGTAAATTCCATTAAAGCATATGTATATGCCAAATCCTTCAATTGCCGTGGCTCAAACTGATCGAGTTTGTTAACTGCCGTTCTTGCAATGAAGTCAAATACTTCATCTCTTTGCCTAATGAGGATACCGTGAAGATATTCTTCATAACTACCACTGCCATACACCCTCTTACTTCTCTGAAGTGTCTGAATAGTTTTAGCAAAGCCAAGGGTTGTTGCGGTCAAGTCTTGTGGTCCGTAGCTGTGAATTTGGTCCGCCGTTTTGTAGAAGATTGCTTGCAATTTTGGTAACTGTGCTCCTTGATCTTGATGTCTCAATAACCGCGGTACTACAGCCCAAAATGCGGATATGTCACGAGGTGATACTCTGTCCAAATTAGGATATATTGCCTTGATTGCATCATCCAATGTACGGCAATCCATCATTCTTGGTATTTTACTTGTATATTTCATGTTTGAAAGTGACAAGGATTTGATATTTTCTGACATTTGATCTAGAGGAAAAGATTTCTCACCGTCAGCTCTCCACAGTTTTGCGTCATCTCTTAAGGCTACACCACATCCTTCTAGTGCTTCTTTAATCTTATCAGCTCGTTGATAATCGCGTTTTATTCTACATTGCATCCGAGTACGTATCATGTTGTTGATTTCAGTTTCGGTCAGCGTACATATTGACTTATCAATTGCTCCGCCAACTTTAGTATAATCATGACCATATTCGTTTAATTGCTTCCGACCTCCTCTCTTCCCATGAAATCTCCCTCTTCCATGTACATCGTATGATCCAGAAGATGTACTAAACTTACGAATCTGCCCAACTCCTCCTTTGATATTATTATTGCTACTCTTTACTGGTCTACTCCTACCCAATTGAGTCTGTGGAAAAGAATTACTACCATCAGCTCTCCACATTCTATTTCGATCAAGTATAACACCACATTGTTTTAATTCCTCTTGTATCCTATCAGCCTGTTCGTATTCACGTTTTAGTTTGTGATGCATTCTGGTACGGATACGTTCATGTATTTCAGTTTCAGATAGAGTGCATAGATATGTATCGATTGGTCCGCCTATTTGTGTGTAGTCATGTCCAAACTCATTCAGTTCAGTACTGTTGTTGTTGTCATCATCTACCTTTTGCAATGTTGTCGTTGATGAGTATTGGTGTATAAAAGTTGCTAATAGAGAATCATTACCAACGATTGATGACCTACTCACGATGCATCTAAGTTGTTGCAATGCTTGATAGTGAGAGTAGTTGATAGTGGATACCGATGATGGTGAGTTATTGATTGCAGTAACTGAAGTATTGACATTATGTGAAGAGATATAGGGAAGTATGGAACGAGTATATACCTGGGAGCATCGATACGATGATGTAGATATACGTAATGATAGTCTTTGCAACATGATAATAATTTTGTCAAGGTGTGGTTTGTGTATTGAAAGATACCTCGTACTGAATATCTAAAACAAATCGATATCAAGCTACCACAATCGAAAGGCCGTCAAAAGAACTGAGTATTGAGAGTGATTAATGAGATATGAAAGCGCAGTACTAACAGTACATACAACGCTAACACAGCGTCATCCTCACCACCAATTGAAATCATAGTATTCACTCGCTTATAATCGTACTGAGATTATAATACGGGCATCATCGGGATAGGGATATATATATGTATCAAGATAATGAAAAGCAAACACTGTACCATTTAATCCACCAAATGCAAATGTAAAAGATTATATTGATAGTATTCAAACTGAATCAGCTCGCAGAGCATATGATGATACATTACCATATTGGGTTCAACAATTAGCACGGCTACAGACGAACAATAGCACTACTTCTGCCGCCACCGCCACCAATAACAATAATAAACCATCAAATACACCCAAAGTAAAGGGCAACAAGGCTAGGAAAGTTGTACAACATGCACCCGGAGCTCCTCGCAAACCACCCCGTCAATCTCCCGAGACAGCTGAGAATATGGCATTACGTGAACACATTAGACAATTAGAAGATAATGCCAAAATATTGCAAGCACAATTAAACAGCAAATTAGATGAGGTTGAAGGTCTAAAGGCTACTGTTGAATTTTAAAGGATAAAGAAATCATACAAATTAAGTTTGAGATGGGAGAACTGGGGGAGGAGATGCTGCATCTTAAAGCCAAGTTAGAAACACTTGAACAACGGAAGGGTACAATCTCATACGAGGATTTAATGCCCGGTGGATCACTTGCTGATTATGTCAACGACTTTACATTCTTCCCATCACTTGCTAGTAATGATGCCTTCCTTGATTTGATCAACTATACCGAAGGATGTCCGGAGGGTGATGGGTTATGTCAAAACCTGGTGCGATACTCCACAGTTTCAGTAGCGGAGAGGAAGAAGTACAACGATGAGTTAAAAGCAGCCAAGGAGGCAACACAACAACAACAACAACAACAACAACAACAACAACAACAAGATGATGAAGATGATATGAGTATATGCAGTGATGCTGGTACGGGGTTAAGTGAAATAGCAGACGAAGCAATGGAGGAGGCAGACAATCCAAAAAAGATTAGACAACGGAAGCTCGATTGGAAGACAGAGTATTTGGTCTACTGTTTCTATGCCAAATGCAACATATCTATGAGGCGGATAGCGGCTTTGTTTGGTGTCAGTGCTAAACTTGTACATGATATCGTATATGCTTGGGCAAATGTATTATGTCTTACTTTGGGTAAGATGTTTCCAGTACCAACCCGAAGTCAAATGTTACGTGCATATCCCAAGAGTGTACTCAAGAAGTTTGGACATGCAAAAATATTTATGTTACTGGATGCTACCGAGGTATATGCTGATGTTGCCTCAATGAAGACAGTCAATTCAATACTATATTCTGCCTACAAACATCACTCAACACTAAAAGGGCTAGCTGGATGTGATCCGATCGGAATTGTTTGGGATGAATCGATTAGTGCCTTGTACCCCGGATCAATTAGTGATGTTGTATTTACATCAGTGAGTAAAGTTTTGGATCAGATTCCTTTTGGATGTGCTGTTGAAGTAGACAAAGGATTCTTGATAGAGAATGATTGTGCTCTTATTGGTGTAGTATGTATCCGTCCAATGAAATTGATGAAAGGTCAGACACAACAATCTAAAGAGGATGCACATCTAACACAGAAGGTAGGAAAGACAAGGATTCCTGTCGAGCAAGCCAATGGACAAATGAAGAGGTCTACTGGATTCTTTGATAAGAATGTTCGTGTTGATCAGATTGGATTGGCAGATTTGATATTCCGTGCTAGCTACCTACTCACAAACTTTAAGTTGCTGATAAAGCCCCGAAGGAAGGACGTCCATGTGGTGCAGAGGTTAGGTGGTATGGTGCAACAGATGATGGATTAGTTGATCTTCGTCCAGAGATTGAGTTATGGGGTTGCGAATCTGAGATTAGACGCTGGTACGAGCTAAGAAACATGCCTTGTAACAAAGATATGTCTAAAACTGAGATTTCAGAGCTCGTGCTTGACGAGGATTGGCCATCTAAGTTAAGAGAACGGCATAAAGCTAAGTTGGCGGCATTAAGGATGAGATAAAATAGCAACATGTCAGTATTTGGCTCTTTACTTACATATCAGTGCAGTAATATATACTCTTAATAGAGAGGGAGAGGAAGGGAAAAAAGAGGAAAAAAGGATCATAAAAAAAGTTGCGCCGCTAGAAAAGGATACCTGGATACCGGAAAAGAGTCAATTGACAGTGATGCACCATTTAATTATCCTGCTGCGCTGATAAAGAAGGCTAGTAGTTGCAATAGAGAGAACAGCAATAGGTATGAGAGTACTCTGTTTACATTCCGAAACATCATCGGCATATCAATTTAGTCAAGAATTACAAAAGTTAGAAGAACGATTATGGACAAAGCATGCTATTGAATTAGTCTTTGTGGATGGTCCATTATTAGATGTTCAAGTTGGCAATGTTGTTGGTGAGGAGGGTGGTGGTATTAATGCTATCGAAAGTAGCAGTGGTGGTAGTGATGGCAATGAAGAGCGTGTATCGAGAAGATGGTATGTCGAGGAAGAATCTCGACGGGCACTAACACAAGATACAACAAACAGGTCACCGCAATCGTCACAAATTCAATACTCAGGTCTTGATGCATCAATACTACATTTATCACAAATATGGACAAGAGGAGGGGCGAATATATCCAATAATTTAGGTGAATGTTTACCATTCCAGGGCGTGTTGGGTGTGGGTCAGGGTGCCAATGTCGCCAGCTTGTTGCCATTGTTGAATTATCAAAATGAAGAGGATGAAGTAGTAAATGGAGATTGTGAAAAGGAAAATAGTAATACTGGAGGATTGTTACAGCATACGAAGCCTAGCATGTTTCAAGGATTGCAATTTGTAGTATCAATTGATGGAAAGGATATACTATCTCGACGTGATGATGATAATGTTGGTAGTGAAGAAGAAGAAGAGAATGAGGTATATGTCGGACCAGATGGTGTACAAAGTTTACATGTAATCAATACCAAGAGTGATACTTATCAGAGTAGTCAACAATTGGCAAAACAATACGGATCAAATGCAACAATACATCATTACAAACAACAACCATCAACCATGACAACACATATAACACCAACATTATCAAACATAATCGGTAAATATCTCGTTAGTCAAAAGAATAAACTACATTCAAATCCTAAATCACGTGAATTAATATCATTGCAAAATCAATTGGCCAATGTAGAACAATTGGCAACACTGGCAATATCACAGGAGATACAGAAGAATCCACCCAAGGCATTAATGGCCGTGATTGGTCCGACTGCTATGATGTCGAATAATGATACTACTTCTGACGATAAGGATGATGATAAGGATTGTGTACAAGATAAAGAGGTACGAGAAGAAGAAACTCAACACGATAAACAAAAGAAGGAGAATGTAAAAGTGGTAGATAAAGCAGTAGGAGCATGGCACGGGGCTAGAAGACGAGGGTTTGGAGAGGAAGGTGGAGGTGCACCTTGTCCTGGAGAATTCTTGCTAAGGGAAGAGGAACGGCAAGCTGCGTCATCACTTGTTAACCCCAAGGATCCAAATGCACGTCTTGTCTAGAAACACCGAGTATATGACATCATCATCGAGAGGATAGGGATGGAGGAACCGTGTCAGCCGACTTCCGAGACTCTAGGATACCTCATCATGATAGAGAGGCTAATACAACCATATGACCATTGACAAACTAAATATCCAGTTGAGAACAGAACAAACAATCAAAGAGCTCTACCTACATTCGAACTTATTGAAGTGATAACCTTGCTGAGTGTTCTAGCACATTCCTTCTTGTTCTAGCACGTGTCGAGAAAAATGGCTCCCGCACACACAGAACCACAAAAAAATAGATAAGAAAGAATGAAATGAGTAGAGTATGCCGACGTCATGCTAGTTTATGTTATGATGCTCAATTATCTGCAGAAGGATCAGTAAGGGTACTGGACAGCCATGGGTCTACACATATATGTCCGCCGCCGCTGTGATGGTGCTTGTCAAAAGCAAAAGTTGAATCATGCAAATTCTCCCTCATCTACCCTTTGCCGCCGAACAAACATATCGAGTAGTATCACTTCATTCTTATTTCAATTTCAATATTCTATCCACACTACATGTAATGGTACTATTACACATCAAAAACACATCATATCACACCAGAACTTTATACACATGATGAGAGGAATGATCATCGCCTCACTCGTTACTATTTCATCAGCTGATGAGTTTCTAGTCGATGAATATGAATCAGAAGAAGCAGACTTTGTACAGAGAAGGGGCATTGCATATCGTTGGCAGCCTATAATTTGTATGATCAACATTCTTATAGCTCTTGCTGTATGTTATTGCTGGATGAATAGTATTGCTGATAATATGGGACACGAGAGGGATACCAATACCAAATATGATAAGGAATCACAATCTACAATGGATTGTAGCTCAAGCTGTGAAACTTGTAATGCAAGGATTAGAAATAGTAGAAGTATACCAAGTACCATCAACATATCACGCCACCATGTATCAAAGGCAGATGTCGTTCCAATTATGCCACAATTTATGCACAAAGAAGAGGAAGATACCACAGCCGATCAGATGTATCAGACAAGAAAGTTCGCTCGAAGTACATGGGCAATGTACTATCGGATCACTTCTGCAAGACAGGCACGTGCCAAATGTCAGATATGTTTCGGATCAATGGAAGAGAATGAAGAGGAAGCTATTGTTCAAGCTTGTCCTTCTGATCTTCATCGTGAGGAGGGAGAAAGAGAATCGAGTTTGCTTTTGAGTAATACGCATCAGGAATGCTACTATGGAGCCGTCACATCAGAACAAACATGTCGTGTATGCCCTCGTAAACTTTTGAAGTCTGATGATAACATGATCTTTGATTTAGATTTGTGAATGATATAGTTGAATGGACAGAGTTGATTGTATTGATAGTTGATTGTATTGATTACATAGATTTGACTTGAATAGGCTTGTTTTGTTTAGTACTAATACTACTAATGGTTCAGAAGTACCCCTTCTTCATTCTCAAACATACTCCTCACGTTCAATCATGCCCATGCCTTCATTGTACACACATACATACTCCTCAGTGTTCAATACAGCTCAACTACATAAACTAGATCGAGAATACTACTCAACAAAGAGCACTACTATATAATTAACTAGAAGACTAATGCAGTTACCATTCTTCGGACAACATCATCAACACTTCGACAGACTTCGGCAATCGGCAATCGGCAGTCGGCAACACATAAAACTGCCTCTCAGCTCTCAGCCTCTCATAAAAAAGGGCCCACCACCACTTGGTATCCTTCTCAAAATTACTTGAGAGTTTACAATAGTAGGTAGTAGGTAGATAGCCTTCACTTGGTTATCTGATAAAACATTGAATGACATCATGGTGGCCACCGCATCTATTAAGTTGGATGAGCTCCTAACCACATGGTTGGCTAGTGATGTTATATATGAAAATGTTATGCGTATAATTGAACAGCAAAAGGCATCCAATAATCAGGCAAAAGAAGATGAGAGTAGCAGCCCAACTTCTTCCAACAATAATGGTAACGGCAACAGCAATAGTAATAAACCACCCCTCAGTCCAAAAGAAAAGCCACCATTGGTAATACCAACCTTTTATCGAAAGTCTACTTCTAGTGACAACAATAATTCACTAGATAACCCACAAAATCCACCGCCTTCGCCACCCAAACGAAGATTACACAGCTCATTTACTGATGATCAAACTTGGGATGGTATATATATGTCTAATCGTGAGGGTGCAGGTAATGATACCAATACCAGTAATAGACATGAATTTGATTCAGTAGGTACCGATGCTAGTTTGGGTGGTACCGGCAGCCCGACAACAGCAAACAATAATAAAAAGCCCTGCATTGCAATTCAAGCTAGAGGATTATTTCAAGAGTTGGGAGTAACTGCTGCTCAACATCGTAACATGATGGCACAACAAGGTCAAGAACAACAACAGCCACTATCTAATCTATCATCCATCCTATCTCAGTATGTCCGTAATCCATCTGATCAATGTCACAACTCCGAAGCTGATTGCAATTACATACCCATGGATAGATTTGAACGCATTACGAAAGAGTTGTGTAACTTGCCTACATTCTTTCATAAACCATTGTATGAACGTATATTAAAGTTATGGACAAGTCATGTAAATAGCCAAGCACATTTAAAGCTACCATCCTCGCCAGTTGTTACCTATGGTATCTTTCATTATTATTGGTCAACTGAGATGGCACCATTTGATATGAATGAACGATTCTTTCGACTACTTAAACAACCTACCAAGGAATATATAACACGTGATGATTTCTTCCCGTATATTAAAGAATTGTTAAGTGATCATCCTGGATTAGAATTCCTATCCAATCATGCCGAATTTCAAGATAAGTATGCAGTAACTGTTATTACACGTATCTTTTATTCTGTGAATTTATGTCACTCGGGACGTATAACCAGTCGACAAATCCGTAAATCCAATTTACTAAGTGTATTTCAACAAGTTGATGAAGAAGAGGATATCAACAAGGTGACTAAATACTTTTCCTATGAACACTTCTATGTGTTATATTGTCGATTTTGGGAATTGGATCATGACCGTGATTATAAGATTACAAGGGAGGATTTGTTAAAGTATGGTGAGCATAGTTTGAGTCATATGATTGTTGATCGGATCTTTGATGCGGCACCGCGTCCGTTTGAGGGTAGTGATAATGATAATGGTGGTGGCAGTGGAGAGGAAGATGACGAGGGTAATGCTGTCAAGGGCAAGGCTGCTCGGGACTATTTGACTTATGAAGACTTTATCTTCTTCATGCTAAGTGAGGAGGACAAGGCAAATGAGTTTTCTGTGAGGTATTGGTTCACGTGTGTCGATGTCGATGGAGATGACAAGTTGAACAATATGGAAATGAGATCTTTCTATGCCGTGCAGCTTCATCGAATGCAGTGTATGGGTCATGAAGTTGTACCATTTGAGGACATGCTATGTCAAATGATGGATATGATCAAGCCTGCCAATACGGATCATTTGGTAGTGGAAGACTTTCTACAACATCACTGTTCTCAAGTGTCGGGTGCTCTCTTTGATGCGCTGTTCAATGTCAACAAGTATGTCATGTTTGAACAACGTGATCCCTTCCTCGAGAGACAAAAGCGAGAGGATGAATTTGAAACAGATTGGGATAGGTTTGCCTGCATCGATTACAATCGATTGGCAATGGAAGAGGAACAGCGAGAAGAGGAGGCAATGGAGGTAGATTGGGTAACAATGGATGAAGAGGAGGGAGATACCGAGGATTACAATTCCATGGGATTGAGTGGTGGGTCAAGTGAGGCTCCGTTTTAGATTGATGCAGGCACTGCTATGTAAGTTAGTGAAACAATATTTATGTACACATTGGCCTGTTTGCGCTGCTGCTTAACTCTCTACGTATTATAGGCGCTTTGTGGTGAAGAGAAAGATTGTTTGAAGACTTTTAATTAATGATATGTCTCGGCGGTAGACATAGTTTTCGCCGGTCAAAACATACTAAGGCAGCGAAATGATAACTATAAATTTGGGGAAGTAAACACTTTGCCAAGTAGAAGCAAATAAATTTTAAATTTAGTAAGGTTGATCGGTCAATGTAGAAGTCTTGCATTCTTCTGTAACTCTTTTAACCACACATATACATCTTTGTCTTTTGCTCCCTCGCTCTAATATAACCTAGACAAACCCCTACCCCGACATTGGGGGCAATTCCCCTATCGGAATGAACTAAATTGTAGGCCTATACACCTTACCCCAAAAAATGTGCACATGATATGCACAAAAATATACCCTGGCCCACATATATATCCCTAACCCCTCAGTCAATCAATAAAAACCTAAGCCTTATGATCCAATCGCACCTCCAAGGGCCTACCCATAAATTCCACACCATTCAATTCCTCAATAGCCTTACTAGCATCCTCAGCGGTAGCATACCGAATGAAACCAAAACCCTTCTTACGTCCACCACGTTCCTCGGCAACGTCTGACCTCAACACAGTTCCACATTGATTGAAATGATCTTTCAAATCTTGCCATCCAGTTTCCCAAGATAAATTGCCAACAAATAATTGTGATCCGGGCTCAATACTCTCATTCTTCTCACCACGATCATAATCTCCCCTCTCAGATGATTGAGGTGGTGGCCTTCCGTAACCACCTCTGTTACCCCCTCCTCTGTTATAACCTCCATCACGGTCAGAATTAGGTTCACGATCTTCCCTCAAAAATATTTTACGTCCATCCAACTCCGTATCAGTTAACTTTTCAATGGCAATAGCGGCTGTTTCTGGGTCTGAGAATTCAACAATACCACAACCCCTGGAACGTCCATCTCGGCCTTGTAATACTTTGGCGTATACTACGTCTAGGTTGGCCTCATCACGACAATGATCTTTGAGTTCTTGCCATGTTGTGTTCCAGGAGAGATTTCCTACGTATACTTTTGACATGATGGGATAGTACGAGGGGATTGCTGTGTATATATCAATTTGATTTCATAGAAAGGCAAAAGAAAATAGGATATATAGTTTAGCAACAACATATAAATTGCAATTGAACCTCACACAAACAAAGAATAGCTATCATAATGAGGTAGGTGTGTAGTATGTGTTAGCAAAAAAATGACACACAACTTGTGTCTCTTTTTTTTAGATATCTAAACTGCCGCCGCCGCCGCCGCCTCACCGAATATATATTAATATGCATTCTCACCTTATATTAATCAGGCACTAGAGGTGGTGGATAGCGTAGTAATGTAACAATGAGTCGACCAATTGACAATAATAAAGCAATAAAAAAGCCGCGAAAATTAGTGATTTTGAATGGTGGTCGAGATCCTTGCACTGTAGTACCGCATTACAAAAGCCCAGCGTGCATGTTAGGCACTCCTTGCTTCCACAAGGCCCGTGTTTTACCTTGCACTGACGCTTGAAGTAAGTGTACACTAAAAAGGATACCGTGTGCCTAATTTCGTATCTTTATTTTTGCCATCATTGATTGTTTTAGGGTTGTAGTGTTGGGATTGGTAGCAGTGTTGATTGTGGGGAGATAGTATTATAGGCAGGGGATATATTGGTTGTTTGTTGGTAGTAGTATGAGCGACGAGGGTAAAATGGCCGAACCACAGGCGGCATCAACCACAGCACCACCCGAGGGTAAAAACGGAGTTGATATTACAGCAGCTGCCTCGGGTGTCAACTCGGGTGGATCGGGCGCTGCTCAAGGATCCGAAGAAGCAGAAGGTGAGATTGATGAAGATGAATCTTGTCCGAAGGTGTCGGGTAAAAGTAAGATGGATAGTGCGTTGAGTGCTCCACGGACTCCGTATGCTAAGCCTCAAGGTGAGAAGACATGACAAACTATCTTTATGTGTTGAGATTGTATTGAGTGCTATTGTATGGTTGTACATGGTATTAAATGGTATCATTTGATTGTAGATGGGGTAGATTCTACGCGGAGGTAGATGGATACAGCTGTTTAAATTGTTTAATTGGTGTGTTGTGCACAAGATGTGATCATTTTTGTGTCATTTGGTTGGGGATTTATAAACCCATTTCTAATACATCAACTAACAAATCATATATTTAATCCTTTCATATTTCAATCAATTCTTAAAACAGCCAAGACAGCAACTCCCATGGAAACAGGGGAAGATAATGTCAGGGGAAACAAACGTGTATACATTGGTAACTTATCCTGGTCGGTAACATGGCGTGATCTTAAAGACCACATGGCCTCTGCAGGTGAAGTGACACGTGCCGATGTCTTAACCGGGCATGATGGACGTTCCAAGGGATGTGGTATTGTTGAATTCAGTAGAGCTGAGGAAGCTAGTACTGCCATTGCAACGTTAAACAATACCGAAATTATGGGACGTGATATCTTTGTCCGTGAAGATCGTGAACAGAGGGGAGGTAACACTGGCGGTGGAGGTGCACCAAGTCAAAATCATCGTGGCCCGAGGGGTGGTGGTGGAGGAGGAGATGGCAAGAGTGTTTATGTTGGTAACTTGGCATATGAAGTTCAATGGCAAGACCTTAAAGATCACATGCGTTCTTGTGGTGATGTTGCCTACGCCGAGGTAATGACAATGAATGATGGACGTTCCAAGGGATGCGGTATCGTTGAGTTTGTCTCGGCTGACGGAGCCGCTCGTGCTATTGCCGAATTGAATGATTCTGAATTACAAGGACGTGCTATCTTTGTTAGGGAAGATCGTGAGGGTGGAGGAGGAGGATCAGGTGGACGTCCTATGCGTGAAGGCGATGGTGGATACCAAGGAGGCTGGCAACAGAATCAACGCCAAGGAGGGGGGAGAGGTAACAGTGGATTGAGTGTGTATGTTGGAAACCTCTCGTATGAGACTACTTGGCAAGATCTCAAGGATCACATGCGTCAAGCTGGAAATGTTGACAAGGTGCGTAGTTGTGTTTATGTTTGTGCTTCACTTGCGGCTTGTTGCAATTAACTAACTGAATATATTCTTCTCCATCCAATCTTTGCAGGCCGACGTCCTTAAGTCGGGTGACAACCGTTCCAAGGGATGTGGTATCGTTCTCTATCAAAAGCCACATGAGGCGCAACGTGCCATCCGAGAGCTTCAGAATACGGAGCTCAACGGCCGTCCAATCTTTGTCCGTGAGGACCGTGAGCAGGGCGGAGGAGGTGGTGGATACCACCACAATAACAACCGTGGTGGAGGGTACCAACAGCAAGGAATACCCGGCCAGCCTTCCGAGGAAGGATGTCAACTATATGTTGGAAACCTTGCCTGGAAAGTCCGCGTTAGTATTGTTTTATGATGTGAATGCATGTGTTCCATATGAAGTATTTGAGATCTGAGTGCTTTATTTGGCTTTTATGTATCTTCATTTGATTGCGTTTGTAAGCCGTATGCACTAACTTGAGTTACTATCGTCTCCTTTCATCTTCAAAAACCGCTAAACGCGCATCTTCCAGGGAAACTGGATGGCAAGACCTCAAGGATTACTTCCGCCAATGTGGCGATGTCGATCGTGCCGAAGTCGTCGAGGGTCGTGATGGTAGGAAGAAGGGCTTCGGATTCGTCCGATACTATACTGCCCAAGATGCTCAGAATGCTATTCAACAGCTAAATGGTGTTGAGTACATGGGCAGGTCGTTGGAGGTTCGTTTAGACAACAAGGCTTAAATAAGATTAGGGGGTGGGGGGATTAGTTTTAGTGATGTGTCTTTGAGAAGAGAGCTGTTTTGTTGATGAAGTTAATACGGGCATATGGGCCGAGTGCAGTTCTCTAGTCGTCTACACAAGGAGAGGGGGATAAGCGGAGTAGGAAGGAGAGTATTCTTTCAAAATTGTGTATCCTTTATGACTGATAAAAGATGAATAAACATCCTTATATTGACAGAAAGATATGCAACTGTTTATATAATAGACTTGCAATATGCTATCTTATGACAAATGGTTAACCTCTTCTAACGTCTACATGCCCTATTTGTGGGTAATCGTTAAACCATTGGAGTGTCCTATCCTGCTGGGATTCTCATATTGGCCGCATAGGTTTCCTTCAATCTTCGCTCGTTCAATCGCTTCCCAGTCGTGGCTATTATTTTTTGAGTGTACTATTTGATAAGCTCTATTGGGAAGAAGTGTTAGGCATACAACAATACAAATGGCATCATCCAATGTGTCTGGTACCGATGTGGGGATATTGAATGGTGAAGAGGAGGGAGCTCGAAGTACAAACACAAACAATAATAACGATGCACCACAACAACTTGATACATCAACTCGTTTCGATGTGTACAAAGCTCTCAAGAAGGCTAAATTTGTTGGTAGTCCGTGTATAGCAGGTAAAGCTGATGGTACAATGCCTATTCCGTGAGTACTAGTATATGTTTTATTATCGTTACCCGTGTATATATAATTTAGGGTGAACCATCATCTCATAAAAAACTAATCAATACCCACAGTGCTTTACCATTTACCCCCGGTCTAAGCGTAGATGGCGTTGGAAAGATTTCCTTGCCTATTACAGAAATGCACCAGAAATTATTGAAATGTAATTCGTTCAATACAAATGATGCATCATTCAAAAACGTATATCAAATTGAACCAAATGACATAAAGATTAATAATCCAGCATGGGATACGTCCCTGAATAAGTTATTAAAGGTTGTCTGTTCAAAGATTGGTGTTAGGTCAAGTGACATTAGTTCAAAATTGGATATGTTAATGTATTTCGAAAAGGATAGCTCTATCGACTGGTGCTCCAATGTCGAAGAAGATAAAAAGGTTATTGGTTCTTTACTCATTCAACTTCCATCGGTTTTTACGGGTGGTAAGATTAGCATCTTTAGTGGTAGTAGTGAGGAAGATGAAGAAGATGAAACATTTACAAACCAATTCGACTTATCTTCGGAAGAGGCCGAATACTCATGCCACTTTGTATTTCATTATTCTGATTGTCAATATAAGATGGAGAAGTTAAAGACTGGTACTCGGATGTTATTACGGTATGCACTATCATACCACAAGCAAGGTACGAAACCGACAGCAAAGGTTCTGCATGATGGTATGATCCCAGTTATTTCAGCATTATCGAATCTTCCTCGTATGGATAGACTTTTCCTTGTCCCTTTGGGTAAAGAGTATAGCACAACTTCCTTGGCAAAACATGGTTTCAATTGTCTAGCAAGTAGTCACCGAGCTAAAGTTGAGGCAACAGAGATGTGGAAAGTATTCACGGTCAATGTTCAAAAGCTTTTGTCTTCTTCAGAATATGGTGGCAGTGTACTCACAAGTAGTGAAAACAAAGTTATTAGTATCTATGATGAGGAAGGGAATAGCGTGAAAACTTCTACCAAGTGGTTATATGATTTGTTGAACTTTTACCCTGTGAAAGATCCCACAGCAGCAGTGGAAGAAGACCCTGCCAATAACGATGATGATTCATACGGCATGTATCATGATGATTACTCCAATCCACGAACTGATCATGTTGAAAAGATAGATGAAGATGATAATTTTGGGGATGATGATGGCATGGTACTTTCAAATACTAAGATCATCGAGGATAATTGGGGCAAGAGGAAGTCGAAGAAAACGGAGGTAAATATGTTTAGCTTCGTTTATCATTATCGTGTATTCCATCCTTCTCACTGCAAAATCCTGTCCTCCTCAGACAACTCATCACGGACGTTACTCGTATGGTAGTAATGCATCCTATGAACATATCAGTACTTACCGGGCCACATTCTTGATGGCATATGATACGAGCTCTGAAGTTGAGTTGAAATGCCTCACTGGTAGTGATGGCGTGACAGCAATTGCAGAGACAATAGCCAATTCTGGAGATTATGGTCTGCTTGAGAGACTAGTCACAGCCTTATCATCAAAGGAGAAATCTTTATTTAGTGTTGACACGTGTAAAAAGTTGCTATTCATGGTACTCCAGTCAAAAGATGAGTTAAGCACTCAACGTATTGCCCTTATGAATCAAACTTTGGTTGGTCTCACTTCGTCACAAGACCCCGATGTTCCTCTTTGGGATAGTATATTATCTTCAGTCAAAAGGTTTGGTTGGAAAAGTCTCTCACAAAGTGTTACCAACCTACTCAATCGCAAGAGCAAGAGGAAAGCTCGTCGAATTGGTTGTACAAGTAAGATCACTCTCAAAGTATGCCTAAATCGTGTTGCCTTTTTACTAAATCTCGGTCAGCTCGATGAAGACAGATCAAGCTTTGTTCAGAACCGTATTGCAGAATGCATGACTGATCTCAATAGTGATACTGGTGACAAAGATGTGTATGAAAAAGATATAAAAGAGTCCACAACAAAGATCATGTCATTAGTTACAAGCTTTGGATGGAAACAGATGTCAAATGTACTCAAACACAGCCTACCGTTTATCAGCAGCAAAGCAAAAAGTATCTCCAGTACTCTTGCAGAAGGGGAACTTTTCATGAAACTACATGCAGTCAACAACTGTAACATCACTCAAAATTCTCTTAGGGTATTTGCTGTAAAGTTTGCGTCGATAGTACAATCTAACTCTCATGGTACTGAGAATGGGTTGAAAGGGGCAGAGAAAACTTCTATCTTGGAATGTATCGAAATACTATTGAAGTACGGGACACATAAAGAGCACGGTGTAGTTGGAAAGGCATTTGTCGCCCGTTCAAAACTCTTTTCAGCAATGTTGAAAGCCTTATCTGAGTCCCCAACGACCGAGGATGTCGATTCCCAAGCACTCCTTCGAGATATCTTGAATAAGTGTCTAGTGCAACAGCATACTCCTGCTCATGGCGGCTGGGAGAATGAGCTAGTCACCAATAAGGGGCTTATCATCGTTCCACCTTCCCCAATGCATATCTGTAAGGTGCTCAAGGCATGTCCCCATCTTGTTAGCGTTGCGGATGAACAGGATAGGCTCACTCTTCATTATGCAGCTGGCAGCAGTACTGCATCATATGAGACTATTGAATGCATCTTTCAAGCTGATCAAAAGGCAGCATCCGTGCGTGACCCCATCTCAGGATTATATCCTTTTATGGCTGCTAGTAGTAATGATAATATATCGGCATCATTCGAGCTCTTACGTGCTAACCCTAATCTAGTAGCCTTGGTTGATGATGAAGAAAATGAGAAGAAGAGAAAGAGGAGCTTATCTATGGAAACAGAATAGAGAGTGTATACTGGGAAGTGCTAGGAGGCAAGAGAAACCCAAAGTTTTCGTCTCATGATCAGAGGAAATCTAAAGCTGTTTTGTGTTACTTTACTTTGTAATGAATAAACTTGCATATGAAACCTCCAATGATACGCTTCCGTAGCCTAAATAATTAAACTTACTATGTAGACAAAGGTACATCCCATATTGATACGCCATTTGATTGCCCTATTAGTATCCTACTAGAATCCTCATATTGGCTGCTACATAGTGCATGAACAACTACGTTTTCTTCTACTTGTTCACTAGCAATGTAGACGTCATTTATAATTGAATGTAAAATATCGTCATCTGATTTGTCAATGTTGATAAGCAGCACGCGCCCACACGAAGTACCAACGCCAATTTTAGCTTTTCTTGTGTCCTCATATACAATGCACATAGACGTAGCTTTTCTCTGTTTTGATATTGTATCACTATCTTTTCTGAAGTAGTCAGTTATGTCCAAGCTTACTTTGTTCCATTCTGACGGTCTGGAACTACTGTCCATCAGTCGGCAGTGAACATAACCGTCGCTTCCAATAGAAACCAACACACCCATCGATTGACAAACTGCTAAATCATTTACTCTTCCATTATGTGCAGAGAAGGATCCAGCACTGAGAAACTTGTCATTACCACTACTATGTATTGACCATCGATGTATTCGGCCATCTACACCTCCTGCAAAGATGTAATTCTTCTCTTTGGAGTTGCTTTCTTCGGCATAGGTTGCAGGCATAATAGATCACTGGACAAAGTACATCCCAATTCTACACTCGAGTCTATTTGTAACTTGTGTACATGTTTGTATTTCATGTCTATTGTGCACCAAACCTCGATACAATTGCAACCAATGCTAAATATGTACATATCATGTGTTTCTTCTTCTGAATCAAACGAGCAACTACATGTTGCTAGATCCTTTACCCAACCAGTATGTGGACCAAGTTGATCTACTACTTCCCATTCTCCCTGTCCATTCTGTCTCCATACAGTGATATATCGATCTCCTCCTCCAGCCAATACATCATGATTGGTAAACATCTCATAATTAAGTAGTGAGAAGATAGGATACGGCTTGAATATTTTACCATTTGCATCTTCAATATCCTCAATTTGTATTGGTTGTAGTATATCATTTGTTGATTGCACACTGTTTAAATCTATCTGTATATTGACTTGCTTTATCTTGCCACGTTTTGTGCCAATGAAATAAGTTGATGTATCGGATGATGGGACATGAGGAGATGATAAGATACTAGTGACTCCTCCTAATGAGGGGATATGATGAATGTCATTCTTCTGCGGTGAATCTGTAGTCGAAAATGCAATTACAGATGATATCGTATGATAAAGAAGCACCGCTAACCATAATATCGGAGCATACTATTGTAGAAGTAAGTTCTACAATCCTGCTCTAATGTGATGATTACAATACCCGTTTGATCGCTCACCACTCACGATCTTTTACTTTATTGGGGGGGGGGGGGGAGGTGGGGCG
>Ga0214478_100116_pt1 | contig 41274 bp, 35 predicted proteins | sample M1_20Mar14CPVII9_2_FD_178001 | JGI IMG/M metagenome (GOLD analysis project Ga0214478, IMG submission 178001) | Marine eukaryotic communities from Monterey Bay, California, United States - M1_20Mar14CPVII9sort6BwellD7 | ecosystem: Environmental > Aquatic > Marine > Unclassified | place: USA... | reverse complement strand
TTGAGGGAGATTTCGATGGACTCTGAGATGGCTGTGAGACGAATAATGTTGATGTGAAGAGAGAAGAATAAAAAAGAGTTAGTGCATGTTGAGATGAAAGAGCTGAGTGAGAATGAGCTATCCTAAAGTTGCTTACCTCTTTTGACGGCGATCCAGTCGGAAATATTGATGGACTGGTTGATGGCGCAACAGACGGACCCTTTGAGGGTGACACAGAAGGTTCCTTACTCGGCCCTTGTGAGGGTGAACGGCTTGGACCTGATGTTGGCTGGGTATATAGGTTGAAGAGTAGAGAGTGAACATATCATGTGAGTAAGTCAGTAATCGTGAGTATGGATCATAACAAGAAAATGCTTACCTCCTTTGATGGCGATCCAGTTGGGGCAGGGCTTTGGGTCGGCTGTGGATGAAGTACAGAACACAATGTTAGACTATCAGAGGCAAGAGATATAATAACGCACAAGATGTGTTCATATTCATGGCCAGTTGAAAAAAGCTTACTTCTTTTGATGGTGCTTTGGTTGGGGCATTTGTTGGTTCAGGCTGTAATGTATGTTGTGAATGAGAGAGAAAGTGAGTTGTATGACTTCTTCACAAGAATTTGAATACACATTTCACTTACACAACCAACATTAACAATATCAAGTCCAGCTCTGTCATAGCATTGACTATTCTCATTGCAGCAGTCAATCAATTCATCAAACGCCATGTTTCCATCGACATCCTTGCAAGCTTGGAAGTTGTTACAAGAGTTGATCAAGTCAACATTACTTGCACCATTGCACGAATTAATACCTGTGCAAGACTTGGTTGCACTACCAATGTTGGCTTCTTTACACGAGAAATTATCTTTACAAGAATTATCAGCTCTACCGATCTGAGCACTTTGGCACGAAGCAGCAGCTCCTGCGCATGAATTAACAACACTACCAATTGTAGCATTAAAGCACGGAGATGTTCCTCCTGTGCAAGATTCAACAACATAGTCAATATCTGCTTCAAAGCAAGCGAAATCACCACCACAAGAACCATCTTTACAAACTTAAGAAGGAAGAAAGAAAGAAGAAATCAGTAATTAAAGAGTGTTAGTATGGGTATGAGATTTGTGTCAAGAATAATGCGGAGACTAAACGAATGATGTACTCTTTATTACTTACCTTTGCCTGTAAAGCCAGTACCATCAATGATTGTGCCATCGAAATTGATAGTTCCACATGTTTGGCGTCCAGTACAGCACAAACCACCAGACCAAACCCCTCCACCCTGATCTGTATTACCACATGCAGTAGCACAAGGTGTAGAAGTACCATCAACAATGCCACCAACACAATTAACATATGCATCACTGCCTGATAAACTAGTCCCTGGGTATGCCGCTTCAGCTGAGGCAATACAAAGAGCTTCGAATGTAGCCAGGTCCATACCTGAATCAAGCCTACGACCTTGAGACAGAACTTGACGATCGTCAACATCTTGAGACACACTTAACACAACCTCATCTTGATGATCGGGTTTAGTATCAACAAGTTCATTCTCATTCTCAGACTGATTGGACCTAATCGGCTCATCATGCGGCTTCCGAGCATACTGCTGCAGAGTACCCTTCTTGGCATCTTCCTTCGTCAGCAACAACTTATTGTTCTTTTGCTTGTATGAATGGGAAAGAGATAATATGTTGAGATAATAATAATAATGAACAGATATACTCTATATTTATATCAAGCAATTATAAACACGTACCCTGACCCAATGGCCTCTACGATGAGGAGCGATATGTTGTTGCCCATTTGCACACAAGTTGATGGCTAAAGCAAGTGCTACTAATACTATTGTCGTCTTCATCTCTCGTCGGTCGGATGTTGTTGTTGCAGTTGCCGTTGCCTCCTTTGCAATTTTATGCTCTTGGGAGTTTCTCATGCCAAGAACGTTGCAAGATAGTTGAGAACATTAAGAGACGTAATGGGGACATTTGAGAAAGAATGTATCTTGGGAGCTTCTTGCTATGTACTATTAATACTACATAGGGCATTAGGGTTATGCATAGTTAGGAGGTTTATCTTTGACTAAATTGCTTAGGAAAGAATAGGACATTTCTAGGGTCATTTGAGAAAAAAAGAGTCTTGTTGACTTCTTGCCGCCCTGTTATCAAGTGGATCGATATAAAATTGGATGCAGACAGGCGCAGGAGACTAGTGTACAATGGTTTTTAATATCTTTAATCCTCGTTCTACTCATTAGCATGTCTTGATTCTCGTAGCATCATTCAAGGATTCCTCGTATTACTCATTTCGTCATCTAGCTAGCGTGACTTCACCTTCCCATCTCCCATCCCCTCCTCCGAACTTAATATGTACATAACTTAAAACCAAACCTCTCCTCCACCCGACTTGTTGGTTGACACTTCTGCCTCCCCTGCCACTGCTGATGACGAATCAGTAGTAGTCATATTATGCTGTCCAGCAACCAATGGAGTTTCAACACTAGCCGCCAAATTCACCAATGAATCATTTGAATTACTACCACCACTCCCATTCGAGGTAAGCAAGGCGTTATTGCTATTGTTATTATCCAAAGTTGGTAACATTGCCAAATTAATTAATGAATCATCACGACTTAACATACCACCTAGATATGTTGTGGATGTGACACGACGTGTTAAGCCGGATGATCCTAATGATGTTGATGATTGTAGTTTGGTTGGTTCTAGATTGTTGAACTTGGAGGTTGAGGAGGTGGTGGCGGCATTGCTTGATGATGTGGATGATGATACGGCGGTGGATGCCTCGGTAGTCATACTAGCAGCAGCAGCCGAACCAGCCGTAGTAGATACTGCCGCTCCTCCATTCCCCACACCATTAGACAAGGCCGAGGCAGAAGCAGAGGCGGCAGCAAAGTTATCCTTCAATTGACTTAAACTATTCTCAATACTCATTCCTAATTCACTCGGGTCTAGGAATTGTAGTGGCGCTGGAGCGGATAGTATTGCCCCTTGATTCGTTGATGTTGATGGATGGGTTGCATAGCTTGGTTGTTGACTTGTTGTTGCTGTGATGTTGTTATTCGATGCCGCCACTGTGTTTGATGACACTGTAGAAGAGGAGGCAGTCGTAGCGTTAGAGCCCGAAGAGATTGATGCGGCACCCGTCGTGGACGAGGAGCCTGATGTGGGTGACGAGCCTGTGGCAATTGTTGTTGATGGATCCCTAACAACAACCGAGTGTGCAATACCCTTATTACTGAATCGTAAGTATCCATTGAGTTGATGCTTGACTCCCTTGCCTATTGCTACTGTATATCCCTGCTGTCCATTGGCCGAGGAGGCTGTGGTGACTTGATGTTGTTGCTGAGAGGATGGCTGTTGTTGGACGGATGGCTGTTGACCGCTACTAGAACTAGCAATGTTCTGAGCAATACTGGCTGCCATGTCATTAAAGTTTTGTGTACTCTGTGTCATTGGTAATGATGACGACATACCACCACTGCTGCTACCTCCGAATGACGATGTTGTCGATGAAGTAATAGAGGTATTGAACATTGGTTGAACAGTAGCAGGTTGTATATCATTTCCTGGATTCGTTGATACCTTGCGTTTCCTTCCCCTCTTGGCACCACCTGTAGTAGTACTATTCTTACCACTACTCCGTCGTGTTGGGCTCTTCTTACCACTCCCCTTGCTACTCTTACCACCCTCTTTTAACGTACGATCACCACCCCTTGTACCACCACTACCATTACTTCCAGCATTCTTCCGTTTCATCAATAATAAACTACGTATATCACACGTAGCATTATCATTAATATAACTACATGGACTCATCTTACCCTTACCAGCTATCTTTCGAAAACCAAAATAATTCAATTGTCGTTGAAAACTAGAATATTTGGTGTGTCGAAAGTATTTACCAAGTATTTGTGATTCAAGTTTAGAAGGGGCGTGGACTTCAATACGTCCTTGTCCTGTGATTGTACTCCATTCTATTATTGATTTATGGGTTGGTGTTGTTAACATTTTGGTTAGTTGGTATAGGAATTCAGGAACGGATCCACCGGGGAGGAGTGCTTGTACTATTGATTGACGATCGCCCAACGATGTTGATGTAGTGCCATGAGTGCCGTTGGTATTTGTTGTTGTTGATAATGTTAGTAGTGGTGATGCCTGGGTGTTATTGGCTGTCAATGCGAGAGTTGCCGCCGGTGTTAGATTTGTAAATGCCAATGAGGGCTGTAGTTGTAATTCGGCATCGATACGTGATACTATTGATGGACCTTGGGAGGGACGGAGATTATATCTACTACTAGAAGAAGATGGCTGAGATTGAGGGGCAACATTTGGTATGTTTGCTAATTGCTTACCACCAATGGCCAGAGCCGGCTGAGGCGCTGGGACGGGCGATGAGTTATTCGATGATGAGGAGCTACTACCGCCGCTTGATGTCGATACAGAGGCACCACTGCCGCTTAATGAGCCAGATGACGAGCCAGATGATACCTGAGCTGTTGCTGATGACGATGATGGTAGCTGACAATATCGTAGACCTCCACCCGAACTTGATGAGCGGGTAGCAATCGTCGCCGCCGCCGCCTGTGCTTGTTGTTGTGCTGCTGCCATTTGTTGTGTCATGGCGTAATGTTTATCGTTTGGTACGAGAGGACGTAGTAGGTCAATATTAGTGTTGTTATTGTTGTTCATGATTGAGAAAGCTTGGTGTTGCTTAGCTAAAAAAAGGGGTTCTTCGTCGCCGCGTTGGCCGCCGTGCGGGTATGTTTATCTCTCTATTGCTGACTCACTCTGACTGTATTAGTTGATTTCTGTATTGATTGATCGTCGAGGTAAAGGCCTATGTATTACTATTATATTGACTCAGCAAGCATCACTTTTTTATTTTGCTGATTCATTTCCCATCAATGTTGAGCTCATAACCAGTACACGTAGTGTCGCGGCTATCAAGGAAGTGAGAAATACAGATCCACGTCAGATTTACTTATTGCAATATTCAAAAACTGAAGTCGCACCGCTCTCAATGTAGCGTTGTGAGTTTACAACAGCATAGGCCATTGAAGGACGAATAAACGATAAACGACTTTCAAATTCTCATAAAAAGATACTTGATTTGCAACTTTCGTGCTTACTATTCTTAATCTAATCTAATATCAAGACAACAATACAATATCATTTATCAATTATCATCTTCATTTATTTGCAAATATTAACTCCTTCGTCGGTCACAACTTACCTATAATATCAACAAATACAAATAGTATCATCAGTCCGTGGACTTGTTTTTAACAATATAACAATACAAAACAAATAGTATACAATGGCTCCCTCGTTTAGTATGTCGTCGTCTTCGTCATCTCATCAACCAATACTTGCAATGGCAACAACACCAAACTCACAACAACTCTCTAAATACAGTCCATCAATACCATTCCTACGTCGGCCACAACATTTAACAAATGAATTCGCAGGCGATGTAGGCTTCGATCCATTAAACTTGGCAACATCACGTGAACAACTATTATACTATAGAGAAGCTGAAGTCAAGCATGGACGATTGGCAATGTTAGCTGCGGCTGGGTGGCCTATATCGGAATTATTTGATAAATCAATTACACAAGAGTTAGATGCTGATTTTGATTTGAATTTGGTACCGATTGTTGATGAGAGTGATAGAGCTCCATCGTTGTTGAATGGTGGATTAGATAGTATCTCGCCTATCTTTTGGGGATTGTGTCTGGGATTGGGTGAGTTGTAATCTCTTAACATTTTTTGTGCATATGTATGAACTCATTTTCGTGGTAGTACTTTTTCACTAGATAACTCATTTCCGCCCTTTTCCCAATTCCATAGCTGCCGCAATTGATTTGAAAGGTATTCAAAACACACGATACAATGATAATGAGGATAATGCATACATTATAGGAGATTATAATTTTGATCCGCTTAATTTATACCCAATTGACAAAGAAGGACAACAACGTAGTAAGTAATATTATGTGCATAAGATGTGCACTTTTTTTTTGTGTCACTATTCTTATGCCTCTCTTCTTTCTTAAAACACAAACAATAGTGCAATTAGCTGAGATTAAGCATGGTAGATTGGCAATGATTGCAATTACGGCGTTTGCGGTGCAAGAGTTTGTTAGTAAAGTTGGGGTGGTGGATGAAACGCCTATGTTTTTCAAGCCATTATTCTGAGTGAGTTGTTGAATCATTTGAGAATGAAGTTATCGTGTTATAGGTTAGGACTCTTTTAAAGTTAGGTTTATCTGCTAATGATGCGAGTGAAGTGTTAGCTAGAGTGTATGTTTTATCTGCTCGAGACCCTTCCTTTCTAATTAGGTTTTTTCAATCTGACATAGGCATAAGCGGCGAGTGTATGCAGCATTTCATGTCTCATTCTCTCTATACCCTTCATATTCTCTTCCGCGAGGTGGACACCACGGCTTCCTCTTCTGTTTCAGTGCCGCCTCTGGCAAGCTCTTAAAGTTTGTATAATCTCTATCATGTGTATATGAAAGGCAAACAGGAGATGGTTCTCCCTCTTCATACTCTTCATTTCTATCCCAAGCATTCACTCCCTTAACACGATATGCCTCATTATGATTCCATATAATCAAATTACATCGTGTACCACTTTTAATATCATCGGCACCATGTCGTCTATTACCCAAATGCAATACGGCACGTCCTACCTTGTGTTGATAGGTATGTGTATATTTTCTATTATTTGGCTTTCCAAACATACCGCAAAACGTTAAGGTAGCTCCTTCGAATAAATCTCCTAAACATACATTAAAGGTAACATCTGAATCATCAGTATGCATATCCAATCCTCGGTCTTCTGTTGATTTATATCGAACTATAAATGAATGATGACTATCAAATTGACTACCGTGTATTGGAAACAGATATCTTGCCACTGGCCATAGAAACTGTTGTTGAAAGTTGGTAATTAATGACCTTAATCCAATTTCATTTACAATCACTCCATAATTATTCATACTATTTGGTCTTCGAACATTAATATACTATGTTGTTCTGATATACTGTAGAAGTTACTAATCTCTTCATTGAATAATTGAATAAAGGTAGAATTGAATACATTGAATGAATATACACCATCCATTTCTTTCTTTAGTAAATCTTGACTAACAATAGTATCAATGTTGAATGTATCATCTAAGTCAGCGGGAGATGGTAACTTTTGAAATGAATGGAGTATTGATATATAATCTGGATGTAACCAACTTTCAAGGAAGGTATCGTTGAATAATTGTGGATGGAAACGATATGGTTTGTAGAGTAGTTCGGCAGTGCTGCTCATCATCATTTTTCGTGTAAGATCGCCCATACTCTATTGCAATTGTTTGTTTTGTCTATCTCTATATTGTTTAGATCAATGTTGTGATTTTATAGAGCTCTTTTTTATGTACTTATTGACGATATTGATGTTGAGTGTTAGAGGTGAGAGGTGAGAGGAGTCGGAGTTCTCTTCTTCATCATATCAAGGCGCAGCCACCACACAGCTCGTATCTTTTGACTTGTGGTATCCTTATATATCATCCCCAGCCCGCTGCCGAACTATTAGCTACTCATATACAATATTATCTATAGATATATCATGCCCAAAGTATGATATAGAGATATATAGTTCCTTACTATCCACATGAATTGCTTAGGTATCCAAAAGACTCCCAATTACAATAAAGTGAAAAATGCCAACTTATACTTTAACCACAGGTCGCAAAAATGAAAAAATGGGAAAAGTGGCCGATTAGAACCACACAGGACTTAGTCCTGGATGGTTCTAATCGGCCACTTTTTTGAGTTTTTTTATTTTCTGGAAGCTGCTTAAAGTATAAGTTAGCCATTTTCCGGGACCCAGATGGGACTCATTAAGCAATTCATGTGCCGTGCGACAAATGATCGTTTAAGGATACCGTTGGTCTTACGGTCGTTTTTGGTGTTGATGAACGACTTCATTGCAAGTTGCCGTTCAAATAGTCAAGATATTCAATGGCACCATCCCGCTCCTCCCATAACAATACAACATATCCCTATCATGAATCTCTCTGTAGCACTGCACCTCGTTATCGCCGTCGGCTCGGCCGCTGCCACCGCAACTCAATCATCAAATAACAATGACAAAGAAGAAATTATACGAAATTTACTAGACATACCATACGACTCCTCCGAATACAGCGATATAGTATCATCAACTGAATATGCCTCATTGGTATCATCACGTATTGAAACTACCAACTATTGGACTTCAGAACGATTAAGTACTGTCCAACCGTATGATCGTACAATAAATGACGATGATAATAGTGAAGAGTATGATGAAGATAATGATATATGGTTTAAGAAACGTCGCAATAATAATAACAACAATAGCAATAAGAACTTACGTAATGGCAATAATAAACATCATAACAAGAAAAAGAAGAAGAATAAACAACATCGTAACCTACAAAGTATAGTAGACGAAGGACCATGGAATCGTGGAGGAGATATAAAAGATGCAGCCGGACGATTAATGTTTACACATGGTACTAGTGACTACTTATGTTCAGCTACAGCCGTGACTAATCCTACCACTGGACGTTCTGTTATTATTACTGCGGCACATTGTGTTTATGATGATGCTGCCAAGAAGGTATGTCGTTCTAAATACTGGATCAATGTGTCGTACTTTCTTTCGGTATCTTTAATTCTGAAAGTGCTCACATCTTTCTTCCTATTTCTAACAGTTTGCAGACCGATTCATGTTCATCCCACATCAAGATGACGGAGGATCAGACAGATCAGATTATAATTGTAATAATGATAGTAGGTGGGGTTGTTGGACACCAGCCTTTGCTGTTGTTGATAAAGGATGGAGTGATCGTTCATGGCCCAACAACATTGCCTGGGATTATGCCTACCTTGTTGTTAGTGACGTGGCATCTCATCTTCCCAATAATCCCAATTGGGCAATGGATTCGGCACTACCAGCCTTGGATATTACATTCTCACCTCCCCAAACAGGATCCAGGGCTACTGCATTAGGATATTCGGGCAGTAAAGATCCAAGTTTTAGACATTGTGTTCAGATATTAGATAGAGCATCATCTAGTAGGAGGGGATATTTGCTTGATAAATGTGAAATGACGGGAGGATCTAGTGGAGGACCGTAAGTGTTTCATATCAATATCTGCTTGGTATCCATTGATATATGTCTCTAACGACACTTTTCCTGCCTATAAACAGATGGTGTCAATCAGGCCCAAATAATCAAGGTCGTTGTGAAATCTTTGCCGTCAATTCATATGGACCATCAAGACGATGGTTTTGGGACCCGTATTACATGGGAGGTCCACAACTTCATGACAACTCAGCCGAGTGTTTATACGAGTTTGCCATGCGTGTGCCCATCTCACAAGCAGGTCGAGGTGTTGTTGTTGATTATAACAGTAACAACTGTTTGGCATCGTCTTATACGAATTCGAATGGATCTACTAGGACTTTACCATCTAGTACTCCTAACCCAACACCGGCTCCAACGCCGAACCCAACACCGGCTCCAACACCTAACCCTACGGTAAGCAGCTGACAATGTGATCTTTGTTATATCGATTCGTTATCATATGTATCCTAACATCTCTCCCCCCTCCAATAACTAGCCCGCTCCTTCTAAAGCTCCATCCTCAAGCCCATCAGAAGGTCCAACGTCAAGCCCATCGTCAAGTCCATCTAATGCTCCATCGTCAAGCCCAACGTCTACCCCAACGGTAACCAAAGCTAGCGGCGGCGATGGCTTGCCCACAGGAGCACCACGAACTTCCTCACCTTCCAAATCGCCGACGAGTCCAACCCCAGAACCATCGGTTTCGCCTTCAAAGGCCCCTACATCCAATCCGTCTTCATCGCCCTCAAAGACGCCTACGAATGAGCCTACGCCTCAGGTATGTCTTATGTTTTTTATGTTCTCTTTCTCCTTCTAATAGATACTCACATGATATGTACTAAATATAATCCTCCTTTCATTAACATACACAGCCAACTCCAGTTTCAACACCAAGCCCAACCCCAGATCCGAATTGCAGTGGAGCTCTTCGCTTCTTCTTCATTTTGGCAGGAGTGTGCTAAAGAACATTAGAATATTAGAAGTCATACTTATGAAAGTATCTTTACTTAAGATACTTTTCAGAAAGTCAGAGTGAGTTTGTTCCGTGGTCAAAAGGAAACTAGAGTGTGTCGATGTTGTTTAGGAATAGAAAAGAGTACTAGCAGTTAGTGTAGAATCTAAACAAATGAATAGAGTAAAGTTGTTTGCAAAGAGACACAGTAGTTTGTGCTCTGTACCATATTGACATAGGTAAATCTAGCTCGTGAGCGAGCTAGATTTACGTTGCATCGCCATTTCCTCTCTAATGCTCTACTCAACTCTACTTCTAAGAAGGCAGGCTAACATTGTATATTATCAACAATCACCGCCATGAGCAGCACCACCGCAGCATCATCTGCTAATACTACTAAAACAATCGTCATTACAGGCGGCCTTGGTAATCTCGGCACAAAATTATCTCATCATCTCCTCTCGACGACCACATCATCTTCCACATCATCACAATACAAAGTATATCTAATCGAGCACCCAAACTTTATAACTTCATCCTCTAAACAACACAAACATCCCGATGCTATACTACTGCCATGTGATTTAGGCAATTTATCATTAGAACATGGTGCAAACGTAAAACAGGCATTAGAGGAGGCCGACTGTCTTATACATTTCTCAGCCGTTAACCCGTACCCCAATGCAACGTGGAGTGAGAGTGCTCAGAGTATGGATCACGTCTTTTATATCTTTCAATTGGCTGTTCTTTGCAAAGGTGAGTTTATATATTCGACGATTTACAGCGGTTTTATGTATGGTTGTATTCTAATATCGTTTGTTACATTAAACAAAAACCAAATCTAACCAATACAAATCAAACAAACAATGAACACAAACATAATGGTCAATAAAGTACAAAGAGTTATATTAGCATCATCAAATCATGTAATGGGAGGATATAAAGATGATCAAAACTACGGACCACAATCAATATATCCATCGTCAGATCCACAATGTGGTACAATACCATTAAACCAATCATTAATTGCAACTAGTGGTGATGCTATTGCCTATGCTACTGCCAAATTGGCAGGTGAAAGATGTGCTATTAATCTTGCAAAGTTATATGGAGACACTACAACATTTGTAGTATTACGGATCGGATGGTGTCAGGAAAGTCCCGTTAGTGTTGTTTTATCATGTGATTTCAAGCGTTTATTATGAAGTCCCGGTGATTGACTACTTCATTTGAACTTATGTGCCTATATTTGATTGCCCTTGTAACCTACATATACTAACATATGTTACAACCGTCTCTCCTTCGTCTTCATAAACTGTGCAACGCGCATCTTCCAGCCTGGAGAGAATCTTCCTTCGACTTTATCCGCTGCCGGCTCTCCTCCTGAATTCTTATTAGAGGGGGACGATAGTGGTAATAACACAATATCAAATGAACAAGTAGAGAATGATAAGAAGGATGAACGGTGGTATAAAGGAATGTGGTTAAGTAATTCCGACTTTTTGAATTACTTTGAAAGTGCTATTCATTTAAATGTTCCAACCACCGAAGAAGAAGGAGAAGAGGGAGGTGTACATAGAAATGTTCGGAAAGGATATGTATTGGTCAATGCCATGAGTAAGAATGAGGTAAGAGAAAGAGAGACATGAACTATGACGTATTGATGTGCATATGATATGATCTAACTTCTCTTCTTTCCTTTCATCGTATTAGGGTGCTAAGTGGAACCTGGAGGAGACTGAGAAGTGGCTTGGAGTTGTTAGTACTGATAATTCAATGGCAAAAGGGCAAAGTGGTAAACTTTGAGCATTCTGCACGCATCTGGCATTTGACGAACACACTTCTTCTATCTAAACTAAACACCTATGAACCATCGTACTGTTTAGAGATATGATAGAGTGACGTATTCAGGCACTCTAATAATACTTAATGCAAGATAATTTCACCGGTATCCTTCACTCAAAATTCTCAGATCTTAGATCTTGATGTTGATCTCACTAATCCTGGCCAGTTTGAGCTCCTTCTTCCGCCCAAATATCAATAATAAACACAATAATACAACCATTATACAATCATGAATGACGTAGTATCAATCATCCTATCAGAATTCTACGATAATAACTCTTCTCAAACAATTACCACCACTTCTACAATCCTAAAAAAATTAATTCGCAATGCTACCAATCAAGATGATGGTGCAAGTAATCAACAACAACAGAAGGATTATACAACAATAAAATTATCCAATCCAAAGATACAGCAACATATTGTACAAGTTGTAGGCGCGTTAGATATATTAGGTGCGGTAGGTTTTGAACAAAGTACGATCAATTCTGATAACATTAATGCTACTCAGATATTAAAGTATACTCCTCCTGTTACCAACACGGGCGAGGGAGGACAGCAGAATGCTGTGGAGGAACATAATTCATTAATTGAAGCAATATGTACCAATCTTGAATTAAAGATCTCCGAATTAAACCCCCCTAGCACAACCTCTTCACAACCACCACCAGCATGGTCACATGAATCCACAGCAAACTCAACTGCCAAACTCTCCAACTCAACCACCAATACCTCCAAAGATGAGTTCCTATCAAACAAAGAACGTCAAGAACGTATACAAAAAATCAAAGCACAGAAAAAGGCAGATCGTAAAGCACGTGAATTAGCTAAACAGCGTTGGCAGGAAGATTCCGAGGAACGTAAAATGGTACAGAAACGTAAAGAAATATCAATGAGGAATGAAAAATTAATGAAGAATAGTATGGGGGAGATTGTTAGAGATGGGGAGGTTTTAGATGTTAGGGTTAGTTCTGTTACTGGTGGTGGTAGTGCGGCAGGCGGAGGAGGTGGTGAAACTAATGATGGAGGTAAGAAGACTATCTTACCCAAACCATTCCAATCGGCAGCTACTACTTTGGAAGATCAAGATGCACAAGCTGCACGACGTCAATTAATACAAGAAACAATGAAGGATGATACATTATCTTCGAAAGAAAAACAGGCCAAGATACAATTGTTGATGAGAGGTGGTGCTAATGTTGGTAATAGTTTGAGTAGTAGTGGGGATCATGGTGCTAATGGGAAGAAAGTTGCTGCTACTGGGGGTAAGAAGGACACCGCTGCATCTGAAGATGATAAGATGGGGATGATGTGGAAAGAGGATGAGAGGAAACAACCTCCCGAGACTGCTGCCGCCGTTGCCGCCGTTAGTATGAAACAAGCACCCCCTACCCAACCAAACAATAACAATGATCTAAACACAACACGTAGTAATAAACCAACCCAACCATCTTCGGAATGGATACAATTCATTCAACACACTCCACGATGTGATAGTGCCGAGAATATACGTTCAACATCTGTATTTTACAACAAGTATACATCATCAAGTGCTGAAGATGATTTGGCAGTACCAAACAAGTGTTTAAAACGTTTGTTTAAGGAATTGGATGGATTGAAGAATGATTTACCGTCTGATCCGAGTAATAGTATTTGGTTACGGTTTGATGAAGGTGCGTTGCTTTATAGTTTATAATAGTTTGTATTGCTCTGTAGCTGAGGTATGACATATGATGTGTGCTCATGTGATATATATTCTAACTCCCCCTTCTCGTTAACCATTATAGAAACTCCACAATACATTCGGGCACTAATTACGGCACCACTGCCTGGGCCTACTCCATATTCGGGTGGGGTAAGTCTATCTTTCCCTTGTTGTGTATATCATGAGATCTGCATACTCAACCTCAACATAATACTCCAGGTCTTTGCATTTGACATTTATATTCCAAATGATTATCCCAACACGAATCCCAAGGTGCAACTATTAACCACGGGAGGTGGTAGGGTACGTTTTGGTCCCAACCTCTATGCCGATGGAAAGGTTTGTCTATCTTTACTTGGTACATGGGAAGGACCCAAATGGAATAGCAAACATTCGAGTTTATATCAAGTTTTGATTTCCATTCAAGGATTAATTTTAGGTGTGGGTAAGTACTACATCTACTCAATCTTTTTATATCCTGTATATCAACATACATCTAACATAAAACATCTCCTTCTCTATCCTCAGAACATCCGTACTATTTAGAACCTGGTCATGGAGGATGGGAAGGCACTGTAAAAGAAGGAGACTTCCAAAGCACGGGCCATACATTGTCCGGGCAGACAGTAAAGCAAGAGATTGGCGTGCCGTTACAAGTTGTGCTATATGAGGATGTACTTCGTGTCGGTACAGTCAAGCATGCAATCGTTGAGCCTATCAAATCATCTCTACAACGATCAACATTGTCAAAGATGAGTAGTAGTACAAACAATTTAGATGCCTTTGGCAACATCATCCAAGCCCACTTTTACGAGAATAGGCAATCCATCTTGACAGAGGTTAGGACTTGGACAGATGATAATGCCTTGGGCCGTAATCGTAATAGTAGTAAGGCCAATGCAATTGGTCAACGAAGTGCCTCGCTTCTCGTTCAAACTTTACCGGGTAGCGGCGGTGTCTTTCAGATTGATCAACTTCAGCCTCTCCTTCCGAAATTAGAATCTCTATTGAGTAAGGTATCAATGCCAAAGCAGAGTAGTAGTGTTGATAGTTCTCTTGAACATGCGGCTGCTGCTAAACCTCCACCAGTATTAGATTCAAAGATGGACGAAGATAAGGAAGACGAGATGAAACCGGCAGCAGCAAAGAAACCACAGGTACGCAATCCATACAAGAAGAAACCAAATATTCCATTGGATCCAGTAGAGCAACGTCGTCAACAGATGCAACAAGCCGCGGTCAATAGTGATTTCATCTTAGCCGGGAAACTACAAGAAGAGATTAATCGTTTAGAGGATTTACAACAGGGTATGAAGGAAGCCGCGGCCAGTGGTGACTTTATCCGGGCAGGGAAGTTACAGGTGCAGTTCAAGGCACTTACAGAGGCTGCCAGTCACTACCATCCAAAGCCTGCTCATAAGTCTTCGGTTGCTGCCTCCGCTGCTGCCGCTTGGAATGATGAATCAAGTGACGATGATGATGAAGACCTAAGTGGTAGTGAGGATGATGACAGTAGTGACGAGAATGAGGAGATGGATTGGGATGAGGATGGAATGGGTGGACCACAGTTTGGCGACGGTGGTATGGGCGGAATGATGGGAGGCGGCATTCCCTCTGTTCATCCAGGTGCTCATCATCTCGGTATGCCTACGGGGCTCGGAAAGAACGTGTTTGCCCCTCCTGGTTACAAACAAAAGCACATGCCCAAGACACATCCAAGTAAATGGGGACAAGGGTACACCCTAGCCTCTACTTCTTCGGCAGCAACATCTGCACCATCAACCAGTTCAATCGAAGAGGATAGTAAAATGCCAGCTGATACAACACCAAAGAAGACAACCATCCCGTTAGATCAGCTATGTCGTTTGAGAATCCGTCTACCTCAAGACAAATCAGTAGTGGAAGAATTTGATAAGAATGATTCCTTGAGTGAGGTATACCGCCGATTAGATCATCTCATACCCAATCAGAACAAAACAAAGAAGAAGAACACTATTACTGGACCATCAGCCCAAGGAGGCGGAGCCTTCTCCCAACCTCTATCATCTGCCGGATTCACTTTACTTCTCACACGTCCCAAGATGGAGTTTAGTAAAGAGATGCACGGTACGAAGACTCTCGATAGTCTCAATCTAGCACCCTCGGCTACATTGACAGTCATGAAGTGCAATGAACGTGGTATTGTGTATCGGGGTGAAGTGGAAAGCCGATTGAACGAAGCACAGGGCGATGCCATGGACGTGGAAGGCTTGACGGTAAGGGTTAGGTCATGTGTTGTATACATTTGTGTCTGATCATACCGTTCTCATCTTCTTCTTTTAACTTGTACGATCACAGTATGAGGGGTTGATGGAGATTACAGAGCGTGTGGGTAACGCGGGTCCAAAAGAGGGAGAAGTCTTCTTAGCTTTGACTACTGAGGAGTATGAAGAACATACGGAGAAGATTAGTCCATCATCATACTTTGCAGAGTTGGATTCTACAATGGATGAAGTTGGAGAAGAAGACTGTAGATGCCCAATCTGTTTAGGTAGTTATGATAAGTTGGAGGAGGAGACATTGTTGCGAAAAGTGAACAACTGTGGACATACTATGCATGAAAGTTGTTTACAAACTTGGTTGGCCACAAACTCGTCTTGTCCACTTTGTAAGGTGCCTATCATGTTGGCAAGAAGAAGATGAGTGGTTATTGAGCATAGAAGAAGATGAGTGGTTATTGAGGAAGATGAGTGGTTATTGAGCATTCTATTTTATTACAATTCGATCCCTTATTGCTTTTGGGGATATAGCAAAAGTCTCAGTACACTGATACGTATTGAAAAACTATAGAGGTATAATCCTAGTAAACTGAAAAGTTTTATACTCCCTCGGCTATAATGTAAGGTATTTGTTCTACTTCTCGGCCTTTGTAAGGTATATCATATTATCATCATCTATCCTCATTTTTAATCTTGTCAAGTATCTCTAGTGTATGTTCCAAATGTTGATTGGGCGTTACCTTCTTACAAACGACGTACATAGTCTCTTCTGTTACAATATTACCACAGTCTTCTTCCTTAATTCCATTTATCAGACCATTCCGTGTAAAATGTCTAACATACCATGGTGATGAATTGCATACTGCTTCAAACATTTCTAATGACCTATCTTTAAAGTCGAATTGGTTCATGATTCTGAATACTACTTTACTGTTCTATTCCGCTGTTCAATTACTGATAATTTGATGATATTTGTAATGAGAATGGCTGCACCCGCAGTTCAATGTTTCCAAAATGGGAACTCCAACTAGCTTTTTATTGTGCAGACACAGCGAGCGTACAGCTAATCAGCTTATGTACAGCTAATATATCCAAATTTGACATTAGTGTTCTCATTTTCTGGGATTGCTATCCCACATCGGTATCCCCGTTGCAAGAATAAAATGCGCAAAGGCCTCTCAGAGACTCCAGCTACGCTGTGTCTGATCATTTCCTAAAGACTCTCAACTCCCAGGCCAACTCTCCGTCCTCTGCCAATACTCATCGTGTCTACCACCATAGTAACTACCCAATATTGAATCCAAAACTTCTGATGTCCGTACGGCATTATCAGCTCGTGCAGGAGATCGTGCCAAGCCAAACTTCTCCAACCCATCTTCATTAACATTTCGTAACTCATTAACAACTGCTTGTATTAATGGCTGTGCAGCATGTAATGGTGCATTAAACTCTATAGTCTTAATTACCTTGCCGTTTATGTCTAATATGTCAATAGGAAGTCCTGCTCCCATAGCCGCCAAACGAATTGATCCTTGATTACCCGTTATAATAAGCTCATCTATTTCTTCTTTTGACTCGTCTTTGTTTGGTGGTGAGAAGTCCCAAGTACATTCAACAGTTGCACCCTCGGCATTAATAGGAGACCAATCACATTCACCATTAATTGTTGCCTTCATGGTAACATAATCTTCCACCAATGGGTATGAATCACCTTTTCCCTTTCGTAAAACTGTACTCTTGATATTTAATAAAGGTCCAAATAAATAGTCGAGTCTATCAAGTACGTGACATCCCATATCCATTATTAACCCGCCTCCGCTATACTGTGCATTTAATCTCCATGGTATATCATTACTACTTTTACTACCATTATCATCTAATCCCCGAGCTAACGAACTACCAACCTGAGTATACTTTACATTCACAATCTTATCACCAATAATCCCATCTTGAAGTAGCTTTTGTAAAACTTGTGTACGTTCATGTGCTCTAGAAACATAGGCAGGGTAAAACTTAATATTCCTATGTTTTAATTCATCAATCATTGCATTCGTTTCCCATGCACATCTTCCACACGGTTTTTCAACGTATACTGCTTTGATTTTGTTATTGTCAGTTTTGGAAGAGGAAGAGGTTGGGAGTGTATCAATTGCATTGCAAATCGATCGTACGTTTTCCAAATGTGAACCTGGTGGTGATGCTATATAAATAGCATTTAACTTTCTACTCTTTGATGACATATCATGTATCATATCTTTAATATTATCATATCCTTTAACGTCGTTGGGTAGATTATCTTGATTTGAATAGATCCATTCTTGTGCTGCATTGGGTGTGCGTCTCATGACCGCAGATAATGTCGAACCGTGTGATTTATAAAATGCAGGTCCTGACTTTATTGTACATACATCTCCTAGGCCGATGATTGCCCAGTGTATCATATCATTATCATTATTGATATTGTCTGAGGAGGAGGATGTCATTTGATTTTGTGTAGAGATTGAGTTTGAATATTGATGACGATGAACAACGAATGCCACAGAAAATGTTACCCCGTGTAAAAGAAGAAGCAATACTACCGGTATACCAGTACGTATATGAAGGAGGGTCATCGGTTAGTAAGAGAGGAAGGCCACTATATATCGTTGCAGCAGCTAAAATCAATGCTCTATGAGTCTATCCGTGCTATGAGGGGAAAAGCGGAAGTGGCGATACAACGTAGATTCACAAGTAGACAACCACTGCAAAAACAACATGGTAAGTATCAATCGATTTAAATCAAGAGCATGGTAAATGCATGGCTATCCTTGTCCTATTATGGATTCAGCAACAGCTAATCTTTGCAATCTTTGTTGCAATTGCAAGGAAGAAATCAGGTTTGTCTGTCATATTATGAATCTTGCTATGATTTGTTATTCTTTTGGCCTTTATCGACCTTATTTGATTGCCTTTGTAAACCATAATACTAACAAACAATAATCTCTTTCATCTTGAAACTTCAAGGTATTCAACCTCCGACTTTATATCCTCGAGATTCTGAGTGAGTTGTATGTTTTGATGCGTATATTTTGATGTTGCAAAGATATATATACTTTTGCTGTATCCTTACCAATATATAACTCTTATATCGATAATGATAATGATATAGAATTAAGGCATTAAACCTATCAGCAGAACAAGTAGATTCCTACATGTGTGTACAACGGATGCATCAAAATAATGTCGAGTTCTTATGTTGCTACTTTCCAATTATGTTACTGGCAATGATTAATTATCCAACAGAAACATTTTATGGTAGTACTGTTGTGTTGTTGGGACGAGGAGTAACGGCTATGGGGTATTATAGTGGTGCTAAGAAACGAGTTATGGGAGGGTGGTTTCATTTTGGGGAATGGTATACCGTTTATTATGCGGGTAAATTTGCATACAGTCTTATCAAGGGATAGAGAAGGGTATTATTCAATGGGTGTGGGGACCTGCTGCCAAAGAACGGGGATATACCGGGGACCGGAGGAGAGGAATCACAGACGGATGCCTAGTTAATTAGTTATTGTTGCAATTTGAAGTATCGTTTGTTATGGTTCTGTGCTACTTTACTGGTAATTTAAGTCTATACCTCAGCTCATATAAACACAGACTTTAAAGGTCTAGGCATCCATCTCCACTCCCTCATCTAACAGTGTCTTCCTTGTGCTTGTGCAGCTACTCTTTCTTCCTCGTACAAAAGGCATAGATCCATGAATGCTCGACGTAGTCACTTGACTTTCTTAAATCATCATCCTCAACAATCTCCAAGATATCCCAACCTGAACTTTCTAATAATATACGGACCTCATCTTTGGTATAGTACGAGTACAACTTGCGTCGTGTATCATCTGCATGTGCGTTGATTTCCTCTTTGTTTCGAATGTCAGTATATCGTTCATCGGCCTCAAATACTTCTCCCGATCCATTCTCATCGTTATCATTGTCATTCTTGAGCTTGAAATTAATAAATAAAACTCCGCCGACTTTCACGGCAACATATACTGCCTTTAATACATCCATCGCTTCATTTTTTGGTAAATGAAGTAAAGTAGCATTACACCAAATCCCGTCTATACTTGTATCAACTAATACGTTCTTAATTTGACGTATATCCATATTAATAAAATGTGATCTTGGTGCTAATACCTTGGCATGACTAAGCATTTCGTAAGAGTAGTCTATACCTAACACTACATGCCCTAACTCTGAAAAGTACTTCGTATCCCGACCATATCCACATCCTAATTCTAATATAGTTATTGTATCATTTGGATTATTAAGATTCGATTGTGTTTGTATTTGTGTCAGGAATGTATCACGATGTGAGGATGGTGTTAAGTTTGGTTGAGATGAAACTTTATCAATATATTCTTGTGTATGTGTGTTGTAAAATCGTTTTGTGGCTTGTATACGATCTTCATTTGATATATTTGATAAATCTGGTTTTAGTTTGGGTAGTGATGGTACCTTGACATATTCATCATCTTCATTGGATGGTTGTTCTTCCACTGGCAGTTGTTTTGCTTCTTCTACTTTTGTATCCCCATCTTCTTCTGTACTATTCGCCCTAACCACGGCCTCACTAACACCCTCCTCATCAGATAATGTAGTAACCTCCATTAACTTCTTCAACATTCCACCACCACCACTACCTTCCTCTCCATCCTCTTCAATACTAGATTCTTCTTTTAAAGCCTGTTCTAATGCCAATGCTGGATTATCAGTATCATACTTTGTTTTTAATGCATCAATAATATGTTTTGGTAACATTTCCAATGCTTGGATATTAAATGAACTTTCCTCATCGAATGGTGCATCAGGTGGCGGTTGGGGTGGCATATCCCCATCTAATGTACTGCTACTACTGCCACCTTCCTCACCACTACCCCCATTCTTATTCTTACCAACATGTGCCTTCCTCCACTCTCTCAAATTTAATTCAGCTTCACGTTTTTTCATACGCTGTTCATCAATTAACTTTTTATATAATAGATTTAAATCCAATCGTCCAGAGGCACCATGATGTAATGATTTTTTGGCATCCTCTAATGCCTGTTTTTCTTTGGCGGATTTGAGTTTTTGGGAAGCGGCGATGGATTCGGGAGTTGTTATGGAGCCGTGTTTGGTAACTTCTAGTGATAGACGGGAGGATTTTTGTTTGACGGAGCCTTTGGCACGGAGTGCTTCTAGTTCATCTGATAGGCCCATGGTAGTTAGTGTGTGTTTGTATTGCAATATATTAGGATTACAGAATTATGTTGAGTTGTGTGTTGAGATTATGTAGGTACTATTGCAGTTAATTGCCGAATTGCATATATATCAGCCGGTAGCAATAGTATTATCTTAAGGCCAATCCAACTAGATATAACAATAGCAGGTATATATTTAGCTCCCTTATTCCCCCTACTCCCAACACCTGTTGAGATAATGTAGTGGCGATAAAACGGTAAAAGGGTATCTTTTGACCAACGATTAACGATATGAAATTTGCTTCCACTATTCAGCCTGCTGCTATTGCCTAATAACTGCCGCCATAGTTAATTAATTGGTTCGAGGGTGATACTGATAGAAGTGCTACCTGTACCCGCATAGTTGCAATAGAGACGTAGATTGCAATTGCAAAAAACTTGACACATCTTGTGCACAAATTACGGACCGCCACACCACCACACTTGCATACTTTACAGTTATATTAGTTTGCCGCCGATCGAGACCAAAAGACAACAACAATATCCAAGATGGGCAAGCTACTAGGAATGACAATAAAACCATCAGGTATATCCTTAATATCCAAACGATCACTCTATCCAATAACCGAGGCCTTTTCACGATCACGCTCACGCGATACTACCACCGACGACAGTCCAATCCACTATCACTACGATGGACAACCTACCAAATCCATTCCCAAGAATATAACACATTTAACAACTTCCAATACAATAAAAGTTATACCTGAATTTGCCTTTTATGATTGTACTTCATTAGAAGTTGTTACATTTAATAATGGATTGGTGGAGATACAAGATAGAGCATTTCGTAATTGTAAAAGTTTAAAACGTGTATGTATACCGAATAGTGTTGTTATTATTGATGATGCTGCTTTTAGAGGTTGTGTTAGTTTAGTCGAGGTTACATTCGGTAGTAATAGTAGTAATTGTAGCGATGAATCAACCAAAGAGGAAGAAGGAGAGAGTAAATTAACACAATTAGGATGGGGTTGCTTCTACAACTGTACATCACTAACCTCCATTAAAATACCATCATCTATTACTGAAATTGGCAATGAGGCATTTAAGAATTGTACATCACTTGAACACATTGAATTTGTCGATGATATATTACAACAACAGATTATTAAAAAGGAAGCATTCTATAATTGCAATAGTTTAAAGTGTGTTAAGTTACCATCAAGTGTGAAGATTATTGGTGTGGGTTGTTTCTATGATTGTACAAATCTGCAAGTTGTTGAATTATCAGTTGGATTGGAGGTTATTGAAAGTCAAGCATTTAGTCACTGCATATCACTCAAACATATTACAATACCAGGAACAGTACGTATTATTGGTAACGAATCATTTGCATACTGTGAACAATTACAGGTAGTTGACTTATGGGAGGGTATACAAGAAATTAAAGTTGGTGCATTTATGGAATGTATATCATTACAATCAATGGATTTACCCTCAACTGTGAAGGTTATTGAACAATCAGCATTCAGATCATGTAAGACATTGGAAAGTTTGAATATGTATAATGGATTGGAAGAGATTATGGATTGTGCATTCTATGATTGTAAGGCGTTAAAGGTGCTTAAGGTACCGTCTACTGTTCGTGCTATTGGATATGAAGCATTCTACGGTTGTGAATCATTAAGTGAGGTTGAGTTATGTGAGGAGGAGGAAAGTGGCAGTGTGGAAACTATTGGTATTAATGCCTTTTGGAATTGTATATCATTGCAATATATTCAATTACCATCGACTGTTAAGGCAATTGTGGGTGTCAAGTTAAATGGAGGGCAAGAAAGGATTAGCATGCCTTGTGCTATCCCAACATTCATCTTTTCAATGGTAGGAAACAATAAAAGCAGTAGCGGCAGTAGTACAGTTCAATCTGATACCGTTGAAGAGCAGATGAAAGATGACTCTGAGCGGATGAAGAAGAAGAAGGCACATTCATTACGCCGCCGAAGTGGCTCTCGACATAGGAGAAGGAGCAAGAGCAAGTCAAGGTCTTCTCGTCATTCATTTCCTATTACCTCAAGTGGAAGTAGTGAGGGACTAGAGTATGTATTATCAAGTGAAAGTAATGACCCGCTGCCATCTTGTTCAAGAATGTGGCCAACGTGTGAGGTTGAATTGGACAAGAAGAGATGTGCCATGCAACTTCCAGAGGATCCTTTAGGCATCCTTTAGAGAATTAGTAGTGCAATCCCCTTTGTGTTACTTTACTATGTGCCTAGTAGACTAAAAGTTTTATGTAGAATATGAATAGCGTGTTAGATACGTTTAGAGAGTTTGACAAGTCACAACTCAGCATATACTTCATCCAGCACTAGCAGAAGGAGGATACACAGACTTCTTAACGATCCCTTCTTAAACCTTTACCGCATAGAATACTCTTCAAAGAATCTCAAAGCTGGCAAAACAACTTCTGAACAATACTCATGATATGCCCATGATCTATGTAACGCCTTTGCAACTTTTGACTTGCCCGGTGACAAATCATATAAATCTAACCAATACATACTCTTCTTATTGGTACTGCTATTCTTTATTGGTATTAGTATATCTCTCCAATTCGATTTAGTTGGATCAACTAGTAACATGTTTGTTGTTTTGTCTATATGATTTACTTGTTTTAATAAATGAATGAGTTGATTTGCATGATTGTTTGTCATGTGTGGTATACGTTGTATTAAGTAGGATGTGGTTACTGGTATTGATTTGCATGTAGTTTTGTCCAATCTAATGTATTCCTTGTTTCTGTTACTTGTTGATGAAGTAGATGGAGTAATAAGATCATGATAGTTTTGTTGACATCTTGTGAGTGTATTAATATCTCGTGGCATCGGTGCCAGGTAGAGCAGTTTAAATGGTTCTTCTTTCAATCTCTTTACAACATTATTTGTTAATGACATGACCATAACTAATGCACCATTAACTATATTATTAACAAGTAATTGTGATGCAAATGATCCACCACTTGAGGCACCAATTGCATAAACTGGATGTTTGTGATAATGAAACTGATACTGATGCTGTTCAGACCAATAATTCAATACAGTCTGTATCCTTGGTATATCTTTATTAGACCAACATCCATTCACTCTATTAATACTTGATATAGCGATTGGTGTGTATCCATATTGTATAACTAATCGTACTATACTTAACTCCTCTGATAATCCGATACATGATTTGCAATCTGGTGATGATGTAAAGAATTTGAGTGCAGAATGACTACAGGCGTGTAGTAGTAGTACAATGCCTTTTGATGGTTCGTTGTATAGAGTTGTGGTATAGTTTGTGTATACTAATTGTATTGGAACATCATCATCATTCTTGTTTGGTGGAGACAGTTTTAATCCTACTCCAGGAATATCTATTGCAATATCATCGTTCTGATGTGGTTGATGGCTGCTGCTATCATCATAACTAAGTGTAGATGGTATGATGATGAAGTGACAATAACCTTTCGAGTGATATCGTTGTTAATATCAATGAAATGAACCATATCATCATAAAGATGATTGCAAAGATGATGGCCCAATATCGTCTCATTTATTATTTCTTCTGCAGCGCCTTATGATCTCTTAACTATTGCTCTAGACATAATATGGTGGTACCATCATTCCAATGAGAGAATCGTATCTGCGTTGCATCGCCACTTCCTTTCACAAAAGAGAAGAGGAGCGAGGGGAGCATCATCTACTAAATGACCGATGGCCCTCCTTCATACTGGTATAACGGTTGTATTGCTTCTTCTTTTACACGGGGTAACGATCTCCTTGGCATTTATTAGTGTTGTTTATCAATATCCAAACTCAATCTCTACACAACATCACATGGCATCCTCCTCCTCGGACGATATCAATAATGATGATATGATACATTGGGCAATCATCGGCCTTGGAGACGTATGTACAACAAAGTCAGGACCGGCATTTTATAAATCATTCGGTTCAACATTATCTGCGGTCATGAGACGCACGCCCAATGCAGCTAAAAAGTGGATACAGAATAATAATGGGCTACTCCCAAAAGATGTACTCGCTTCGATTGAAGGATATGATAATATTAAAGATATGATACATGATATGTCATCAACTGGTAGAAGATTAGATGCCATTTATATCTCATCACCTCCCGGTTCACATTTAGAAAATGTACGAGAGATTTGCAATGCAATCGATACACTCCCCTCCTCCTCTTCCAAAACTAGCAACAACAAAATCAAAGCAATATATGTTGAAAAGCCATGTGGACGTTGTGCATGGGAAACTAATGCAATGATTGATGAATTAAAACATAGGAATATTAAGTTTTATCCTGCCTATGTTTCTAGAGCGCAGAACGTACACAAGTTTTATGTCAATTGCTTAAAGATGGATTTATTGGGGATAAGATTGTGAATGTAAAGTATACTCAAGTTATAATTGGTAGTTCATTAGCTCGGGGATTAGATGATAATGGTAGTAGTAGTGATATACCATGAAGGTTAAATGCAAAGTATAGCGGTGGCGGGTTAATAATGGATATGGGATGTCACGTACTTGATCGTATCGACTACCTCTTCGGCCCCATTTTAAATGTCATGAGCACTGTACTACGAAAGGGAAAAGGTGAATCATATCCATTGGTGGAAGATTATGTCACCATGACTGCAACTATTGGCAAATGTAGTTGGTCATCTATTAACGCCGAGGGTGCAACTGTTGATTGTACTTGGGACTTCTCCCCACCAAATAAAGACGAGTCAAAAGAAGAAATAGATGAGCTTATTATAACAGGTAATCAAGGATCGATTCGTGCGGCAGGTATGGGAGCGGGCTTACCAATAGACATATTAGACATGAACGGCAAGATAATCAAGACTATAGAATTTGATGCACCTTTACATGCTGCACAGCCACTAATACAAGCTGTTGTTATTAATGAGTTACGGAATGTTAATGAAGATGGGTTGGAGAAGTTTGGCCTGGCACGATCTCCTGCACGAGCAGATAATGCCGTACGAACATCAGAAGTATTGGATTCTATATTGGGTAGCTATTACGGTGGTAGACATGATGAGTATTTGCGGAGGGCGGAGAGTTGGCCTGGTTTAAGTACGGGAGAGTCATCATAGACTTTAGATACCTCAAGCTATGAGCATCTCACGTATCATACGGAGTGTACTTCAGTTTACTAGTGATCCTCATCTATAATTACAACATGGTGCCTGTGCATTTTGCATGATCGATGCGATATGAGTTTGCAATCGACTGTGACACAGACACAGACACAGTCACAGTGGGAAATGTCTCAAAATTCCCAACTTCAACTGCAGACACAAACTAGATTCTATCTTAAACAAACGACACATTCAAACATCCATATCAAACTCGCATTCCCTACTCATATGGTGTACTGCCTAATACTCAAACACACTCCTATATCTACACAATCCAACATTAACAAATCGATAATAAGGTGAGTGAAACTTATTACAATCCTCCCAACATAATCTACATCGCGTCCTATCGCGCGTCTATCATACAATGAACTACTTCGTTTACTTATCTTTATCATATTCATATCATTGTCTCAAATAAAGGCCACACAAAATTTCTATAACTACAATCAATATAATAATCTTGATAATATCAAACATACAAACACACACACATACAAATACAAACACAATTGAAAATAAATAACAGATACAAAATCATATCAGATACACGCTACAACTACATAATTATCACACACAATACACAAGTAACCCACGCAATCTATCACCCGCCCGTCGATACATAAACATAACAGTTAATAACAATATCAATTTCATTTGACATTAGATACTCAATAAATCAGACACGATACATATTTTGAACAAGAATTGAGAAGAGATGAAGTGGATAACAACAACAATATTAGTAGTAGCAATTGTTTTATCTACCAACTCATGTGTAAAGGGGCAAGATTTCGAGGATCGTCAAGTCCAAGAAGCTCAAGAAAGAAGGCTCATGGACATAGCTACATTTGAAGATCTTTGTGTTGCCTCAGCTGAGGCGGCATTTGGGACTGACTACTCCAGTAACCCATCGGATTCATATGTTAATTGTGATCATGGTTTTGTTGAATTTACTTCTCAAACTTGTGCTGATGCATGTAATGGTTTATGTTGTACTGGAGGTAGTGCATGTGGAGAACTTGAATCGGATGGCAGAATTGACGAAGGCTTTACAGGCAAAGGTAAGAAAAAGTTCGTCATTCGTTTAGACTCCGTATTGTTCATGACTCACATCTCAGACACTCATACTAACACTCGTTATTTACTGGTCCCTTTCTCTTCTTTCTTCCTTCCTTCTTAAGTTTGTAAGGATAATTCTTGCAATAATGGTGGTGCTTGCTTTGATGCTACTATTCCATATGTTGTTGGTCCATCTTGTACAGGAGAAAGCTCGTGCTCTGGTTCTAACATTGGTAGTGCTGTTTCTTCTTGCAATCAAGACGAATCGTGTCAAGACGCTACAATTGGTAGTGTTGATTCGTCTTGCAATGGTGATTTCTCATGTGATGATGCTAATATTGGTAGTGCCGATTCTTCTTGTAATGAAGAAGACTCGTGCCAGGGTGCTCAATTAAGTGGTGTTGATTTGATCAACTCGTGTAACGTTTACTACGGTTGCAGTTACGCCAATGGAAATGGTGCTTTTGATGAATTGATTAACTGCTGCAATGATATGGATGATCAATGCGAGGGTGAAGAGGGACTTGATATTGTTGATGCTGGTGGCCCTAGCTGTGTAAGTAGTACATGCTTATCATTATCAAATATCGCTTCCCCGTTTGTCAAATGACTCTCACAATGATGACATAATGACAGCTTACTGCTGCCCTTAAAGCGTTTCAGGAACGCTGTGATGCTACAACAACATCTGGAGAAACAGGCAGTAATGCATATGTTGATTGTGTTGATGGTTTTGTTAAAGGTGATCCATCCACAACTTGTGCCATTGCATGTGGTAATGGAGTAAGCAAATGTTGACTGGAACTTTTGCATGTAAAGATAGCTTTACAGGCAAAGGTAAGAAAAAGTTCGTCATTCGTTTTTTAGTCTCCGCATTATTCATGACACGTCATTTGTTTGGCCTCCACATTGACATACATCTCATACTAACACTAACACTCGTTATTTACTGGTCCCTTTCTTCCTTCTTCCTTCTTAAGTCTGTAAAGATGGTTCGTGCAGTGGTGATTTTGCTTGCGAAGGTGCTAACATTGATTATGTGGTCGGTCCTTCTTGTACAGATGAGTTCTCGTGCAGAGATGCTCAAATCGGTAGTGTTGATTCATCTTGCAGAGACCCAGTATCATGTTTCCAAGCTCAATTAAGTGGTGTTGACTTGATCAACTCGTGTAATGATAACCTCGCTTGCAAGGATACTGCTAGAGGTGGGGCGTTTGATGAATTGATTGACTGTTGCAATGAGGATGATCAATGCAAGGATAAAGATGGACTTGATATTATTAATGCTGGTTGTGTAAGTTATATGTGAATGTGTATTTAATGCTTGTCAAGAAGTCAAACGACTCACTTTCTCTCATTCATAAACATATTGACAGCCTAATGCACCCAGTGGAATGCCGTCTGATTCTCCAAGCAGCTCGAGTCAGCCCTCATATGAACCCTCAAAAGAGGTAAGCTTGTTTTTAACAAATATATCTTGTGCGTTATTGTATCTCTTGCCTCAGATAGTCTAACACATTGTGATCTGTACTCTTCATCCACAGCCGACCCAAAGCCCAAGCCTCTCTCCCTCAAAAAGCCCGACCACTGCCCCAACGGGATCGCCGTCAGAAGAAGTAAGCACCTCCTTGAGGATAGCTCATTCTCACTCAGCTCTTTCATCCGACGAGTAGTGGTATTCCCAGTTTGGTGGTAAGTTTGTCTATTTTTGATCAACAAAAGTGATCATATCATATGTCATGAGTCTTTTTATCTCCTGCCGTCTTCTCACAAACTCTCTTCCATCTCTTTCTTTCTCTTCTATCATAGCCGTCCGACTTGCCAACCCTGAGTACACCGCCTTCATCTCTACTGTCAGTCGTACCATCGATAAGTACCGAGCCGTCATCTTCGCCTACCATGGAGCCCACTGTGAGTGATGCCAAGTCGGCAAAGAAGAAGCCCGAGTCCACGAAGAAGAAGAAGAAGAAGAAGAAGAAGAAGAAGAAGAAGAAGAAGAAGAAGAAGAAGAAGAAGAGGGGTAAGGGCAAGAACGCCAACCCGTGGGGGTGAAATTATCTGTGTTGGTTATTGAATGTGAAAAAAAGAGTATGGGTAAAAGGGAGTGCATGTAGTTGTAATAAACAAGTAGACGTAGTATATCAAACATGTAATAGAATAAAGAATTAGTTTTGCTTACTTGGCCTTGGTTGTAACACAACCCAATAGCAACACGTTCACCTATGGTAAATATCTTATCATGATATTTCGATGAGAAGAGTGGAAAGGGCAAGTCATCCAAAGTTTTAAAATAAAGCTGTGAGTGCTAAGCTTTGGAAGAAGTATAGCCATGATGAAATTGTGCTTGTAGAGATAGAGTTTTGTTTAAAGAGTCGGTGAAAGAAAGAGATATGCTCCTCGAGTTGGAAAAGAGAAAGACCATGAGAAGTAAGAGAAAAAATGTTGTGTATGTAGTATCTGATGGCTACTTATTCGTCTTTATCCAAGATAAGCTAGTTGTCTTCAGTACTGAAGAGCTCCCAACTAATCAGCCTCATTATCAAGTTTGTTTGCATCTTCTCGGTAGAGTCTGAATCATGATCATCCACCGCATTATCCTCCGCATTAACATCATACTCCAAAGCAATATCAAATCGAGAACTTGGTGCACCACTTTAGATATAGAATGAGACAAGAAGAGATGAGTAAGAAAGATCTATCCCATCGCTTATTCCCTATTCAAACGAACACTCCACAAACGAAATAACTCTTACCTTCCAACATACTTGACAAATCTCATCGTACCCGGGTCACGATAGACAAGTGACAGTGTATTATTACTGGCTGATACACTCAACAATCTTGTATCATCATCATCATCATACTCGGCATCCCGTCCACCATTATCCTCCTCACCACTTTCATCAGCCGCAATGTAACATTCAAATCCACCAACATCTCCCGATTCCCAAATAGCATCATCATCTGATCCTATCAACTCATTCGTTTCTTCATCGAATGTACATTGTTCACCATTACCGGCACAGAAGCATAAGGTTGCATCTAATACTGAATGTGTCGTTAGTGCACCATAATGAGCCACGGTGTAATCTAATCCGGGACGGAAGCGACGGACACGTCCACGTTGACCAAGGGGGTAGTCTAGACTTGTAATGTACCCTAACCATTTACCAAATGGTGTTGATTTGAATAACGTGTGTCGTATATGATGTAGATGTTCACCCGTGTTTGAACAATTGGCGGTGGTGGTGGCAGTATCATCTTTTGATTCGTCATTATACTGTAGAAATCGCTGCTTATGAGCAGGACCAACAGCCTTCCACTTATCAGTCATACCAACCTGATAATCCAATGCCGGTCGATCATTACCCAACTTGTCTCTTGTATCTTCATTCTTTATGGCAGTAGTTATCTTGGTATTCCATTCATCTAATAAAAAGTGTCGTAATTGTACACTAGACTCGTTTTCAAATCGTTTTTGTATCTCATTCATTGATTGGGACGATAGGTATGCCTTGTTCATGTATTGTGATAGAAGTTGATATCTTCTTCACTTAGATTGTGCGGTTTGTGAGTCTCATTCTGTTGTGTTGTTGTTGATACGGCTTCTGAAGGTGCCTCATCATTAGCCACAACCTCTGGCACTGGCAGCGGTTCAAACTCACCCTCGGTATCCTCACCTCTACCACTACTCTTCAACCTCTGTAATGTAGCATTCTCAATATCATCCGGCTGTTCCTTAGCATGATACCAACCCTGTATTGATAATCGTGGCTTTTCCGTATTGAATACCTCCTGTACTGAATGGAATGATACACCCGACTTAACAACGAAGTATGCCATTGAATTAAAATTTGGTAGGATTGTCTTTGTTGGTAGTGCTGTTGGTACACGTCGTTGCGAGGTGGCTGCTGATGATGTAGATGACTGTTTCTTATCATTGTTAACATCATCATCTTCTTCTTGAACAGCATCATACAATTCCAAACAACCACCATCATCTCTACCCCATCCCAACTCGGTCAAATAAATAATAAATGATATCTTTCTTGTACCAATAACATCATCATGACATAATAAGTGACAACCTTTAGTATGACAATTAATTGCACAATCAATTGTTGTATTTGTTAATGTATTGGGTGATAGGTTGGTTAATCTTTCGATAATTTGTAGGTATGATTTGGAATAGATTGCATTTTTTAGGGAGAGTAAGTTTGGCATTTTAGTTGCTAGGTCTGTGTTTGGTTGTAAGTTGCCCTAGATGATATGTTGTTCATTTGTTGATTGATTGATATATAGTAGTGCAGTGTTGTCATTAGATCATATGAGATATATGACGAGACGGGGTGTAGTGGATATTAGATAGAGTTGAGCATATTATATGCACAATCATAACAACATAACACATTATTCATTATCACACTTGAACTTACCAAATCAATACTCTGATAGACACGGAATAAATCAGTTTCCTTGAACTTCACTTTTGTATTATGTTTCAATTCTATTAATATCTTTTCTGTGTGATGTATATGATGTGAATGAAAAGAGAGCATAGATTATTAGTGCATTGCAAAAATTTGATGGGCGATATACTATTACACAAGTCTCAACGATGACATACAATATAGAAACAACATACAAACTCACCCAACAATCCATCAACACAAAAGTTATTAATAACACCATGTGGGAATGGTGTTGCATTACAATAATCATTTGATAATGTAGTTATTTGTTGTAATATTTTTGATGTTGAGATTACATCATTGTTGTTTGTTGATGATGAGTTGTTGTTGGTATCGCTTTTGTTTGTTGAGTTTGCAGTAGCGGCGGTGACGGAATCACCATTGTCATCAGTATCAGTTCGTGATCGTTTGGCTGGTGGTGCTGATGACATGATATTGTTTATACAACCGATTATATAGGTAAGCAGTCTCCAACTTGCTCTTCTGAGATTGTTTGTTGGCTGACCGTTTGTCAAGTTTATTCCCTTTTGATGCTGTGTACAACTCATCATCCAACAGAATATGAGTAGTCGAAAAGGAAACTATCGATACTTATAGACGGCAGTGTCATAACATCATTACATTTTATGTACAAGTTTATTCTATGGATTATGTTGAGGCGCAACACGAAGGTGCCGATCATTTGCAAATGCATCTAAAGAGTTCTTCCCCATAACCACTTCCTCCACACCCATGTTCATAGGAGCCTCGGGGAATACAGAAGGCCCCTCACCCTCCTCCTCCTCAACACCTACTGTCATGGTTTCATCTTCTACAATAGGAAGTACAGCCATATCATTAACTACTCCCGCTTCCATGACTTCATCTTCATCGCCAGCAACTAGTCCCACGGTCATTATATCTTCTCCCTCTTCGGCAACTACTACTGTACCAGGGGCATACTCTATTGAAGTGACTGTACCATTTCCATCATCGGCCTCGTTGGATTCATCTAGATCGATGGATGTTGAATTGCTATTGTCATCAACTAATACCATATCCGCCGTTGTATTCGTATCTTCTTCAACTGCTGATCCTGGATACTCTATGACGCCAGGATTAGGATTGGCCACTGTCATATTCGTATCATCCTCGACAAGACCCTCCATTTCAACTGCTGATCCTGGATACTCTAAGACGCCAGGATTGGGATTGGCTGGCATATAATCTTCGTCATCTGATATAACCGCAGTCATGACTTCTTTATCATCCTCTGCTATTATCGCTCCGGGGGCATAATTAGTCATCGTCTGGGTTCCATTTTCATTAGTCTCCTCATTGAATTCTTGAATAAATGTTACATTATCACCGTCTTCTATTATGAGTCCTTCATTAACCTCTTGTGCAGTAGTTTCAAATACTTGGATAATACCATATGGTGAGTTTTCTTCGATACGGCTCTTGGTCGGTGCACCAACAATCATATACTTCCCATCATTATCTAATGCCATTGACGCCCCAAACGTTGCCCCGTTTAAGTCGTCTCCTTCTCCTCTTGGCCATATAGTACTTTCTTGCTCCGTCAGTCTATTGTACAACCGAACAACCCCGCTTGTACTACCATCGACTTCATTCACACCATTCACTCCTCCACAAGCCACCGTATTACCATCGGAAGAGACTGCCACCCATGTACCTAATCGTTCATCAGCACTTGTACCCTTGATGGAATACTGAAATTCCCATTCACTTGAGAGCTGTGTCATTTCATAGATGCGGCAATATCCAACAGAGCTCATAATGACTTCCCCTGTTGTTATATCAACCTTGTCATGGCCTTTACCACCAATCACTAGTAGAGTACCATCTTGGGACATGGCAACCGACCCCCCATCGATATCATTATCTTCCTCGCCGTATATCTCTTGACCAAATACAACCCATTCATCTCCCGTCATGACATATACTACAGTCTTACCAGCATTGACCGACCCGTCTGAATTCTTAGCCTTGGGGAATCCTATAGCCATTGTAGAACCAGTATCAGAGAGGGATATTGAGTATCCAGCGGCTTCTCTTGATGGTAGACCTTCAATTACAGATCCATATTCTATCCATCCCATGTCGGTGTATTTGTAAGTACGGATCACACCTCCTCCTTCCGTTGGTGAGCCAATTGCAACTACATTACCGTCATGAGAGATACTAACAGCAAATCCGGTTCGTCCGGAGGGGTATGCTCCTATTATAGCACCGCCGTTCATCAACGTCCAACTACTAGCTTCTCCTCCTTCTTCCTCTAACTCATATATACGAGCAGCACCCATCTGATCATTCTCACCTCGAGAACCAACAACTAGCCTGCTTCCATATTGAGATAATGCCAAGGTATTACCAAATTCATCCTTGGATGATTCACCGTAGAATACTTGTAGTAATGTTAATGAAGTGGTATTATCTTCTCCCTCTTTGGACATTGAATAGAGATATACAGCGCCTGTGTCTATGCCCTCTTCGTTCTTGGCATCCTTGGCACTTACGGCAACAACGGTACCGTCACCTGAAGTGGACACTGAAGAGCCGTAACGTCCAAGCTCTTCATCACCTTCCATCGATAGTGACATGACATATGGAGATGAGAGATCATCAAGTGAGATAGACTCAATGACAGTTTCATTCACAACACTCGTCTCATTCGCTGCTATACAATAGTTTGCCCCTTGTTCTCCATCACCGTAGCAACCTATCACATCTTCAAACTCATCTCTCATGAAACAAACAAGTCCTTGGGCACAATCTTCATCAGATTGACAGTTTCCCTCACACTGTCTTAATGGGTATGCACTCTCAGGTTCTTGATCCTCACCGGCTATTATCAAGAATATATGACCAGGAAGATAACAATAGTTTCGTTCGGCCTCCATTTGACCACTGCACCCTGTTACTGAATCGACGCCCTCGTTTGTGAAGAAACATTTAAGATCTTGCGCGCAATCCGCATCTGATTGGCAATGTCCTTCACACTCATTCAAGGGGAAGGCATCTTCAGGTTCTTGATTATCTCCCACTATTACCAAAGTAGGTACAGTTTTATCTTCGCCATCACTTTCGTCTTCCACTTCTTCTTCTACCTCTTTGTCTACCAACTTAATCGAACCACCCTCGGGCTTACGTATCCAAGTATATCCATTCGTAAACCACTCATATTCATTCTTCCCTTCTGATACCAACTGTGGATCGTACATCACCGAGAATGTCAAACTGTTAAAGTTCAAATCAAGCTCATCATAATTATCATCAGGCATGAATACCATACGTGTGAACACTTCACATTTATCACCACATCCATCACATGTACCGATAGTAACAAATGAAGATTCTGGATCAAATGTATACTTTTGCCATTCGAAGATATCATCGGTATTGAATTCATATGTAATGTTGTTACCATTAATCTCTTGATATGGTGCCGTACAATCATCAATATATGCCGAGAATTCAATTTTGGTAGGTTCAGTACCACCCTTGATAGATATGTACTTCGTACCGTCGATGGAAGCGTCCCATTGGAATGATAATGTTGTGGCATTTTCCAAGTCAAGGGGTAAGGTACCTCCACATACTACTTCGGTATCACATCCATCATACTCATCACCACCGAGGCATTGCTCATAGCATGACGTGGCATTAATTGGAGAAGGAAAGTATGGTTCAAACAATAGCATATCTTCTTCATCGATACCAGTTCCAAGTAGTGTCTCATTTGCTTGAAGTTTGATTAAAATGGTCTTTCCAATGCTCTCATTCAGGCTTGGATCGTCATCAAAGACCGTTCCGTTCTCTGTGCCCAATGATGTCAAGTTTGACGTCGGACCAGGAGAAGAAGTAGGCATTAGACTTGATAACGAGTCACTTGAGGGAGAGACCGAGGATGAATTGAATAACGAATCACTTGTCGGAATGAATGATGATAATGGATCTTGAGTTGGAGTAGGAGCAGGGGATATCGTAGGCATGATATCCAATAGTGAAATGGTAGTGCCATTCGTCGTAGAGTTACCATCGTCATGAATCATGGTACCATTGGTAGTTGAGTTGTTCATTTCAACAATGGTAGTAGTATCATTCATACTACCATCACAGGGTGCAAAGTTGCACATATCTTGAGGGACTCTTGAGACGTATGATCCATTGGGACATAGTTGTACATCCATTGGACATATGATATCAGTTGTATTATCATCATCTAATGAGTTCAATGTACTGTTGCTACTCGGCGAATATGACAATGGATCATTACTCGATAAGCCGACGAGATTTGTTGGTACAGGAGATATAGTCGGCGAGGTTGGTCCAGGTGATGATGTTGGTATCATTGTTGAGTTATCCTCGTCTTCGGTGGTATTATTAGTACCATTTAATGTCAACATTGACGATGGTCCAGGACTAGCCGTTGGCATTAATGATGATGTATCATTCATATCACCACCAAGAGTTGTATCGTTCACACCAGCCAATGTATCATTAACACTGACAGCTGTAGGCGTAGTAACAATCTCCTCAGTAACCGTCACCCTCACACTATTATCAGTACCAAATTCACCATTAACAACTTGGACATCCTCGAACAATATGACGGCACTCGTGACACTACTCGAGTTTGTTGACTCGGTAGTATTCATATCAGTTGAGTTCATATGAGCAGTAGAATTATCCCCCAATACCTCATCTTGTAACTCATCAACAGTACTCTGTACATTCTCTTGTAATATAATAGTAAAGCTACCATCATCTACCGATTCAACCATACTTTCGGTAACATTCGTTTGATAATATATAGTAGTTGTATTTACTTCCTCCTCACATGATGTAATGTTGGTACATGTTTCTTCTAGTAATAGATTGAATTCAACTTCAAGTGTTGTATTATTATCAATAGTAATGATGGTCGAGGTATTGGTTGAGTTGGAAGTAGTGGTAGAGTTATCAATTGCTTGTAATACCGATTGTAACTCCCTTGATAACAAGTTAGTAACAACCTTGACTTCTACTTCTTCTTTCCCACCACGAGCAGTACTTCCACGGAGTTGACGCCCTGGTATACGACTTGACATCATTGGATCATCCGAGGGAACTCTTGGGGGAGATGATGAACTACTACTACTGGAAGAAGCAGGACAGCAGGGATTATCATCAGTATCTGTCAATGTTTCAAGACATATTTCTGAATTGGCATCCAATGCCATGTAAAAGTCAACCAATTCCTTTGAATGTAGAGCGGGAGGTAAGGATGGTTTGTGAGTTGCAAATATACAAGGAACATATCATGTGCACACACGAAATCACACTACGAACCTTGCAAGTCATCATATCACCATCATCAATAAACGGCATCACATCTTCCTTATCAATACTTAATCCTCCATTCAAACCACATATTAAACATGGATTCTCTTGTACAGTTGGACAACAATATACCTCCATTATCATACTACCGTTACAACTTTCATCATCTTTAGTAAGTGAAAATGCTGTTAAATCAACAATTTCTTTACAGGTTGCATCATCACCGAAATCGGTGGGGATATAGTCGTCGCTGACTGATATCCCGTTAGGACAGAGTATACATGCATCTGATTCGATATTGGAAGAAGAAGGCATACTTGACTCGGATGTGGGTACCCTCGGCGGAGAATCCCCTACCTCCGAATCCATATCAGACTCCGCCGACCCCATTGCAGTATCAGTAGCAACATCAACACCATTAATACGTAGTATAACCACATCCTTAACAACAACTTCTTCTTCATCATCATTTACTAATACATCTTGATTCATTACATCCATGATAGTTCTTTCCAATACAGTAATCAATAGTTCTTGTTCATTCGCAGTAGTTGGTGTGTTGAGGTTAGATAAGGTTAAGTTACCTGGTATTGTAATTTGCAATTTAGATTCTTTAGTTACCGTAGTTGTTAGATTGGTAGTATTGGTGGAGGATGGTGGTGGTGGATAGATTGATAATGATGTTGTTGGTCTAGTCGATAATGTTGGTAATGTTGTTAAGTTGAACAATCCAGATGGCGATGGAGAAGATGACATATCACTACTAGTCGGACCCATATTGCTGCTAGGAGAAGTTGATACCGTTGGACTTAAACTACCACCATCCTCGTCTTCATTAGTCGTCGTATCATTGAATGAAACGACATTAATATCAGATAACATATCATCATCTAAACTTGTAACATTTAAATATGATATTGGATCATCTTCTGGTTGTTGTAGTACATTGCTTGAGTTTGTACTGTTGACGGTTGTTGTTGGTAAACTGACATCTGTACCATTGTTCAACTCTTCTTGAGAGGCAGGTAAGGAAGTATCGTCAGACCAATCGCCGAAGATGTCATCATCATCGTTATCCATAACATCTATACCCATTACTGTTGGTGTTGGTACTGTTGATATAGTTGGGCTGTTACTCCCTTCTTGTGACGTAGGCTCCCCCACCGAAGTATTGTTCATATTAGACGGAGCCAAACTTGGCATGTCGGTATTAAAAGTGAATGTCAAGTCTAATCCATCAAAGTCTGTTCCTTTCCCCTCCTCATTATCTTTGTTATTAGTTTCATTCTTCATCCCACTCCCTCCTTCTCCGTCAATGTCTGTAGCCGTGCCATTGTTGCCACCTCCCTTTCCGTCGTCCAATACCTCAACCTGTGGATTATCCTTACTCTCAAATTCCTTATTCTTATTACTCTCAATACTCTCCTCTCCACCTTTGTTGCTAGTAGTTAACCATACTACAATACCAATAATACCACCCAAAATCAATAATACTAATATCAATAAGGTAAATTTACGACGTTTTGTTTGTTTCATTCCGATAGTAGAGTCGATACACCAACCGCATTTACCACGACGATGGTGGGTACGGGTAGTAAATGAAGCACGGGAACGTTGTTCATCATCGATTAATTCTTGCATAGATGCATACTGCTCCTCCCCCTCCTCCACTCCTCCTCGACTTATACCAGTTAAATCAGTATCATCGATAATACCCGATATATTCGTCGATGACTTATTAGTGCTATATCTACGACTACTTTCACTACTTCCATTATTATTACCCGAGGTGTCAGTATTATTTTGACCATAATTGATACTAGATGCAGTACGATGAGTTAATATATTCAATGAATCGTCTGAACTCTCTTTTGACTTTTCGGATACATATGATAATTTGTTGCTATCTATTTGGTTATTAGAAGAGGAAGAGAGGGGAAGAGAGAGACCAGAGCCAGTTTGATTCGACATGAATTGTGTATGTTCGTTTGGTTTTGATAAGTTGTAGTATCCCTTCTTCTCTCCTCCCTTTCCCTTCGTACCGTCGCCCTCACCCTCATCGGCGGTATGATAAGCATTATCATCTTCATCAGGAGGGCTGCCTTTCTGAGAGCTAGAATGCCATTCCTCAATGTCCTGTGGTGTTAATGGTCCTTCATCCTCTTCTTCATTACTATTATACTCATCATTATCGTTATTTGGTGAATTGAACGGTCCAACTCGATTCCCAGCGGAGGCATTGCCAAGTGATGATGGTGAGTTGTTATCTTTGCCAAGTGAAGAAGAACGATCAGGAGAGGATTGGGCAGTGTCTTGACCTGCCTTGATTAACGAATCGGTCATAATCCCATCATTGTCATCATCGGAGTTATCATCGCTATCGTCAAATGGATTAGGCTTACTTTCATCTCCCTTATTCCCCCCTCCCTTCATAAACATTGCAATCCCTTCCCCTCCAGCATCCATCCCTTCTTCCCCATCATCGTCGGAGTCATCGTCATCAAAGGGATTGGGTTTTTGATTTAATGTAGTGGAACCACCAAACATTCGTGATGATTCAGTAACATTAAAGTTGTTTAATCTAGGTGCCTCGGTACGATTGCGTGATCGTGATCTGGATCTGCTGCTTGACATTATTGTTGTATTGTTATTGTAAATTGTAGTACAGCTGTGTTATTGTTTATCGTGCTAAAGGGATAAGATTGATATGAAAGTATCGTGAGTCGCGAGATTAGATATATATCTCTGTATGCTATTTTGCTGCTATCTCTAGGCAATGAAGTCTCTATTGCAAATTAGAACTGCATACAAAAGATTGTCGAGGGGCTGCCTGGCTTATTCTATTGCATATATATCGTCTCTGACCGCGAGGGTATTCTATGATGTATTATGGGAGTAGGCCTCTCTCTTTGCAATTGGCAAGAATGACTGAGCCCCCAAAATGTCCGAGTCACGTACGACACTAAGATGGTACTGATGTCGTACCTTGAAGGAATAAAAAGTAAAACGGAGCCACTTTGCCAGAGTAATATCTCTAGAGGCAAACTTTAATCGACTGTATCAATAATCATGTCGTCAACGCCACCAGCCAAACGATCCCGAACTGATACTGGTGACAATGATAAAACTACTACTACCAATGCCGCCGCTGCCGCCGCTAACTCAACAAACAACAATAACAACAACAACAACCCATCATCAATAGAAGACAACAATGATGTAATCTCAACATCCAAAATATTACAACAAATAACTACATTGTCAAATGATTATCGTAACGCAACACCATTTCCACATGGTGTTATTAATAACTTTTGTACTGATGGATTGTTGGGTGAGTTATGTATGTTGTTTCTATATTGTATGTCATCGTTGAGACTTGTGTAATAGTAATAGTATATCGCCTATCAAACTTTTGTAATATACTAACATCACTCGCATGCTCTCTTTTCATTCACATGATACATTATATACATCACAACAGAGAAGATATTAATAGAATTAAAACATAATACAAAAGTTAAATTCAAGGAAACTGATTTATTCCGTGTCTATCAGAGTATTGATTTGGTAAGTTCAAGTGTTTTGTTGTGAATAATGTGTTATGTTGTTATGATTGTGCATATCATATGCTCAACTCTATCTAATATCCACTACACCCTATCTCGTCATATATCTCATATGATCTAATGACAACACTGCACTACTATATATCAATCAATCAACAAATAAATAACATATCATCTAGGGCAACTTACAACCAAACACAGATCTAGCAACTAAAATGCCAAACTTACTCTCCTTAAAAAATGCAATCTATTCCAAATCATACCTACAAATCATCGAACAATTAACCAACCTACCACCTGATACATTAACAAATACAACAATTGATTGTGCAATTAATTGTCATACGAAGGGTTGTCACTTATTATGTCATGATGATGTTATTGGTACAAGAAAGATATCATTTATTATATATTTAACCGAGGTTGGTTGGAGTAGAGATGATGGTGGTTGTTTGGAATTGTATGATGCTGTTCAAGAAGAGAGTAATGAA
>Ga0214478_100114_pt1 | contig 41376 bp, 37 predicted proteins | sample M1_20Mar14CPVII9_2_FD_178001 | JGI IMG/M metagenome (GOLD analysis project Ga0214478, IMG submission 178001) | Marine eukaryotic communities from Monterey Bay, California, United States - M1_20Mar14CPVII9sort6BwellD7 | ecosystem: Environmental > Aquatic > Marine > Unclassified | place: USA... | reverse complement strand
ATAATGGATGTTACCAAGAAATTGGCTGAAAAGGGTGACGTATGTGCAAAACAATGGATAGCTATGATGTCCTATGTTGGTGCTAGCGATGAGGGTATCCCTAAAAACAAGAAACTATCGTTGAAATTATATAGAGCAACTCGAGACAGTCATCCTGGATCTGCTCATGGATTAGCCGAATTTCATAAGAAGGGAGAGTGCGGATGTGAAAAGTCAGAGGAGATTGTTATAAATCTTTTGAAGATATCTGCAGATGGAGGGTATCGAATTGCTCAAGAAGAATATGCTGCTAAGATGTGGTGGAAGGGCTTGGGGAATGGAAAAGAGAGAGTAGACGCTGCACTATATGCAACACTTGCTTGTAGTAACCTACAGATCTGTCTTTCGAAAAGTAATGATGATGAGATAGTCTTTCAAAGTGCCTATTGGATTCTAGGAGTGCTCTTCCAATTTGGAGAGGGTGGTATGAAACAATCATGGTCCTTGGCAAAACACTACCTACAAATGGCCGCTGATAATGGAGACTCATTTGCTTATTTCTCATTGGCACAAGTATTGATAACCGTGGGCAATCTTGTCTATGATGGTAATGTATATATTCCCGGTTTTAGTCCTGTCCCAAAAGCTCTGTATTGGGCTCGTAAAGCGTTTGCCGAAAAGGATCTATTTCTAAAGGACGAGAAAGCAATGGAGGAACCAAGAAGATTTACCGAGAAGCTAGAAGCGGAGGCGAAACAGCACTGTGCAAATTGCAACGGATGTCCCAATGGGAAGAACAAGCTGATGGGGTGTGTGAGGTGAGTTAAGTGTTTGACATCAACATCTTGACAGTTTATACACCGTTCAAATCTTATGTCTAACCATCTCTTTTTAGGTGCCGAGCCGCTTGGTACTGTTGCAAAGAGTGTCAAGTGGAACATTGGAATGCTGGGCATAAAGTAGATTGCATCAAGCCAAAGACAAAGAAGGCTCAAAGTTAATAAGGTATCGGGGTAGTGGGGGAGAGTATGAGTTGGGGTATCCAAATCCTTCCCAACAAACATTTGTTGCAATAATTTCAATGTAGATTCTAACCTAGACATACAAATATAGTACGCAGCTTCGGTACCATAAAAAAGAGGAAGAGGTTATATACCTAGGACTCTTCTAAAACGCCGATATCATAATGTTGCAACGACGATATATCTTATTTTGTTGTCTCTGCATTGTCATCTCTATAGAGATATGTAATTCATTTACCTTCGACGCATATCATACACAAAATATTGGGAAGATACACTCTCATAATAATCCATCACCCCCTACCTCCTTCGTGCATCATTATCAACCTACTATTCAACCTCGAGCATCCTATACAACTATACAATTATTGAACTCCTCTCCTATCACTAAAGATACTGATAATGATATATCAAATGCACAAGAAGAGGACACATCAACAGTACTATCAGATTTACACCCATCAACAATAGCAGCAATATCAAATGGATTATACATACGATCACAATCCAATCCTAAAATGCCATTACGATACATAAACAATGGATCAATGGAAGAATGGGAAGTGACATTAACAGCTGGTAAGATTGCCCAAGAGGCTGCTGAGGAATATCTAGCTCGTCACAAACTAAATCCAAAAGAGAATGAAGCTGAAGAAGAACTATTGCAAGTAATGGCTGGACGAGTTGTGGCAGTTTTGGTAAGATTGGATGAACTTGAGGATGAGTTATTAAAAAGATGTAGTAATAACAGTGATGATATATCGGAGGAACAGTGTATTAGTTTGGGTATACCAATCAAAGAACTAAATGCATATCAATCGGATACCAAAACAGCTGAAATCATAGATTCAACATGTCTCTTTGATACAACAATACGTGACAATCGATCAAAGTCCTTATTGGCCATGTTTTTGCATGATATTGAAGGACCAGGATTACGTAAGAATAATGTTAAGATACCATGCATGGATGTTGATTTCCTAGAAGAAGATGTATTGTTTGGATCTGATGTTGATTTAGAAGAAGTCATGGAGTCTGCTAGTGATACAACAGCTGATACATTACAAGATGATACATTAAGAGAAGATGATGACAAACATCAAACAACAAGGCCATCTCTCCATCCGATAACAATTGATGCAATTGAAGAAGCATTCAGGCTACGTTCACAGAACTCAACTACTTCACCACTACGATTGATTAATGATTCGATGGAATGGTTCGAGGTTCAATATAGTGTAGTAAAGTTTGCAGATCGATTCATGGAAAAGTATACAAAGAACAAGAGTACAACACCACATGATTGGACGGAAGATGAATTGCAAACAATAGGAGGACGGATAGTAGGTGTACTAATGCGTCTCGATGATTTAGAATGGGAATGGAATCATCGTGTTACTACCTCATCTCTAGTTAATGAGGTTGAATCTACAGTATGGAAGACAACATTTGGTTTACATCCTGATGATATAGAACAGAATTGTATTCTAACATTGGATACGGCATTATCGGAGGAAGAAGACTTTGCAAGAGTTCGTGCTGAGAGAATGCTGGGTCTTTTTCTATTGAATGTTGAAGGACCATTTGTAGAAGAGGCAATGCCTGGTGGAAGCCATCCAGACTTTATTCAAGATGAATTGCAGTTGAAACTAATGGCACCGAAGGCTGCAAAAGAGTAGATCACGCACAGTTGATTTAGATATATAGAAGTAGCCACCTCTTAAGTATTAGGATATCTAACAGTATACATCAGGCCTACCAGCAGTTCGATAATACAACCATTCTCAAGCTACTCATCAACTCTCATCTCATCATCAAGGTGTATTCGTAGGTAGTAAAGGACAGACTCCTTGAGTTTAGTGACTCTTGGATACGCGAAGCTGACATAAAGAGTTTGCAGCTGTTGCAAATAAATCAACCTCGCTCTCTTTGCAACCTCCCAACCATAATAAAGTATTGTAGATAGATCCCATCACTATTGTAACAAATACCCATTCAACAAACTAAAAAACTACTGCATACAATGAAATTCATCATTTTGCCTATCACCGCCGCTACGACCTTTCTTGCCTCATCATGTGCTCAAACTCAAGCCATCAAAGATGATGCATTGGCATTAGCTGTAATTAAAGACAATCTACAAACTCTTACTACAACTGCAAAGGACAATGGAAGCATCTTCCAACCTGGCCACTCCCTCAATTTGTTTGATATTAGTCCTGAGTGTGAGGCAGAGATTGAATCACTGACAGAGAATAATAATCTTATGACCGCTGCCGAATCTCTCGGTCAGACATGCCCTTACTCTCAGGATGGTAATAATCTCAAACAGGACTTTGGATCTTGTGATTTGGGTCAATTTCAGCTTGCATGCACTGCTGCCGGAGGTAAGTGAACGAGAGAGTGTATCATTCGAATGAGATTATAATGATATAGCTTTTTTGCTCACATGATGTGTTACTTATTACCTCTTATAACTTATTGCAATTCCATCATCTTCAAAGGCAACTTTACAACTGTTCCTTCGATCCATATCATTTGTTCTGCTCGTGGCCAATCTGTTAGCTTGGATATCAAGGATATGCCAGACTGTATCGGAAAATCTTGTGATGAGAGTGTACTCGATAGTGAAGAGAATAGGAAGGAACTAGCAAACGTTCTAGAACAAGTACTTCGATGTAAGTGTATCTTATCTGTATTCATATGTCGTCTGTTGTGTTGTGCTGTATACATATGATCAACGTATCTCTCTTTCATTTACATTTGTGCCATGTGAAATAATATAGCCGAAGGTGTCTCTGCTAATTGCCGAAGTCCGGCAGCTGCCATTCATTTGAGTAAAACTGCTTTGTTTGGTGGATTTTTATTCCTTCTTGTCAATATGTTCAGTTAACTAGGAAGGTTCTAGATGAGATAGCAATGCATCTCGCCGGAGAAATTAGAGTGTATGAACTAAAGTAAAGAACATAAAAATGATCATATGAGTGCAGTTAAATGTATACTGGCCATAAATCCTAAAGACGTCTCAGAAGTATCATTTCTCAGAAGTATCATCATTCATTATCATGTAAATACTGTTTTATTGATCTAATAATACATTGATTCATTGGGTGCGTGGCCACATCAGGGTATCTGCGTCGCCTATCTAGTAATTCTTAATCTATCCAGAGCATCCAACAAGAGTTTACCAAACTATAAACCCGTCCTTCGTTAACTTGAGTCTCTATTTGTGTGTTCCTCTTTTCACACTTGATTTTCACTGTTTAATTCATCTTTTTACCATCTATCACTATCACTACTATCACTACTATCTTGATTTGCATACATATTATATGATTTGCAACAATAGTCACCATCAGGTCGGCATTCACTGCAGCTTCCACACCATTCACACGGTTCAGCATTATCTTTACAATCCCGACAAAATCCATGTTCATTACAGGTTGGACATTGTACAGACCACTCACAATCAGGACATTTCCAGTGTGGGATATCTATCAGTATAAATCTGGCCTACCAGTAGTTCGATAATTATTTGTTTAATCATTCTACACTTGTCTCATACTCTAAATCTGTCTGTATCTCGTAATCTGTCGCCTCGCATCCCTACATCTCTTTTCACACTTGATTTGTTATACCGAACTAACCGATCCCATTTCTTGAGTCTATTCATAAACTCTATTTGTGTTCCTCTTTTCACATCCACTATCTAAGTCTTCTTTTACCATTTAGCCATCTATAACAACTATCATCATCACTATCTCTATCTTTATGTTTAAACAAGTATGACTTGCAACAATAGTCACCTCCAGGTCGACATTCACTACAGCTACCACAATCCTCACACAAATCTGCAGTATCTTTACAATCCCGACAAAATCCATGTTCTTTATATGTTGCACATTGTACAGACCACTCACAATCAGGACATTTCCTTTCATCGCACTTACAACATTTTGATACATCACACATAAATGGGTGTAATGTAGATTTGACCATCTTCTCGTCGACTTTAGCGTGACAACAAAAGGCGAAGCATACGGGTCGTTCATCCTCTTCTTCTTCCGATTCATTATCACTTTCAATTGAAGGTTCGTACTTTACTTTCCTAGCGCCTGGTGGAGCTTTAAGGTTACGAGGTACACATCGACCTCTTTTCTTTACTACCACATCCTTCGAAGATTTGCTTGTCATCGATACCACTGTAGTCCGCCGATGCTTTGCAGTGCCACTGAACGTGCCGCCGCTTTTAACCACCGCTGATTTCTCATCGTTCGGCATGGTTTAACTTATGTATGTATCAACAGCTAGAGAGGTACTAAATCACTTCGAAAGAGATGCTCACTTAATTAGGTACTGACATAAAGAAGAAGCTCGAAAACTTTTTTCATAAAACGCCTCAACATCGGCCTCATCAAAGAGATGATCGTATTATTGACGAGTTGACTAATATTACAATACAGCATCATACTAGCAATACGTGGTGGCTGACAAGGGTTATGCAGCATCAACTTAGATCAACTTTCAATTGGTGGTGGTTGGTATACATATCCAAAACAGAGTTTTCTACCATCGATACATGAAAACTGATAAAGCAGGCGGAATTTTTATGATACTCAAAGTAGTGGAGAATGGGGAAGCTCTCTCGTGACAAACGCGATATCTTCTACCGCAAGGCCAAAGAATCTAGATATCGTGCCCGAAGTGCATTTAAATTACTGCAGATTGACGCCGAGTTTAATTTATTTGGTGAACAGCGCGATGAGAAAGTTGATGGGTCAAATAATGATGATGTTGATGGCAACAATAAAAAGTCACCTCCGTTAGCAGTACATCGAGCAGTAGATTTATGTGCTGCTCCGGGTGGATGGAGTCAAGTCCTTGCCGAGCGTATGAGGACGGTGAATGGCGGAGATAATAACACCTCATCGCCATCAAATGAAGATGACGAGGTTGCAATTGTCGCTGTTGATCTCTGGCCCATCGAGCCATTGCCTGGTGTACATTTCATTAGAGGAGATATAACAGCATTAGATACGGCTACGCAGATCATACAGAACTTTGGTGGTAGACGTGCCGAGGTAAGTTTGTTGCAATGTGTTTAATTGTGTTTTGTACACATCACATGTCATTTTCATTCATCTCTTCTAATATATATACTTCACACTTAACTTTCTGTCATAACAAACAGTTAGTTGTTTGTGACGGCGCTCCTGACATCACGGGCCTACATTCCTTCGACGAGTACATCCAAAGTCAATTATTTTTAGCCGAGATTAATATTGCAACACATGTTCTTTGTCCTGGCGGTACATTTGTTGCCAAGATATTTCGAGGACGAGATGTTGGATTAATATATACTCAATTACAATTACTATTTGAGAAAGTAACGTGTGCCAAACCAACGGCAAGTAGGAATGCTAGTATTGAATCCTTTGTTGTTTGTCAAGGATTCACACATGGAAAGTTAGATGCAGATAATTGTTTGAATTTAGAGCTAGAAGGGGGATGGGATGAAGGTGTTGGTGGTATTGGTGGATTGAGAGAATTTCCAGGACAGGATGTAGTTCCGACAATTGTACCATTTGTGGCATGTTCTACTTTAAGAGGACAAGATATGATGGATATTCCTGGAGGAATTATGGATAGTGACAAATCATACTCATTTACGGAGGCCAAGGATGTATTAGTCGCCCCGATTAAGCCACCATATGAAGCGGGTATTGCAAAGGCCAAGGAGGCTAAAGCTTTGAAGAAGAGCTGAATACGCTGATGAATCCCCCGTCAAGGTAAGGTAAGTCGGATATCGGAGGAGAAGTTTCATCGTTTATATATCCCAATGCGCAAAACAGTTGTATATTGCACAACTTGACTTTATTGTCAGGACATGGTGTAATATCTCTTCCCATTTGCGTCTCTTTTGCCCTTGAACATACTACACTTTCCGGTTTATGTCTGAGCTTCTATACCACGAGATCCACATTTCTCTATGCTTGATTATCTTTGCTGCTATCAAATGTTATAAGAAGTGCTCACCAATGCATTACTCTTTCTTTATTGGTTAAAGGCAGGGTCAAAGGTCTATTAATCAGTCCGTACAGGGCTATTGGCGACATGATTTGTTAGATTAAGGTATCCTTGGGTATCTTCGGTATCCTTGATCCAGGCAAGACCAAATCAAGAAATGTGTTTGGTCAAGATGTTGTTGAGTAGTCTCAGATTCGTCTCATAAATCCAAAGAGGAAACAAAGCAAATCAAATATCAACAACATAGTAAACAGACAAAACAGCCTAAAGCACAAGCAAAGGTTAATTAACAAACGAAACAACCTAAATCACAAGCTGAGGTTAAAGAAGAAATCAATCAACAGAATCAACAAACTCAGACTTATATATTATACACACATCAGACATGTCCTCTAATAAAGCAGAAGCCTCACTCAGACAGTACTTTGCCGCATATGACGGTACCCCTAAAGAGTTTAAAGAAGTTGAATCATTATTCGATGCAGCCTTTCATGAGAAGTACACCCTTGTCAGAAAGACAGGAGGCCGCAAATACATCGACGGCATGCGTGGCAATATGGTCGATGAAGGAACAGTTCTTGATCGAGATGCCGTGAAGGAATTACATGCAAGCTATCTAAAGAAGGGAACAAATATTACACTCATTCATTACAGAAGGATAGGCTTAGACTGTTATGATTGTGAGTTCCGTCTCCAGTGTAGTTCCGAAGGAATTGACGAAGTATATCGTGTTGTTTATACATTGCAAGACGGCAAGATTGAGGGATCACAGGAAGTATACAATGACTTGGATACAATCAAAGCGAAGTGTTCCAGTGCATTACATACATTCAATGTTTTGAACAAGTACCAGACAAACATGTAGGCTGTATGCAGAGATAGACTAGGAAATGCATAAGATAATTAGGGCCAACTTGACTTTATCTATTTCTATCATATGTGGTATTGCATTCATCAAGATACTTGTATTATGAAGCAAGAATCATCAAGTGCCCATCTCCTGCCCGTCTACTGCCTAGGATGACTCCAATGCCAGATTTTACGATCAAGTTGATGTTATGATAAGCCCTGTGTCCTTATCCCTATATGATTTATCCATTTTTTCTTAGGATACCCAACCACATGATCGTAATTTGCAAATGAAAGCAGTGTACTGCCTCTCTCCCTTCCTCTATTGCCCATTAATTTAGATGCTCTTCCACATAATACAACAAATATATAATTAAAACCATGCCGTCAGTTCAAGAGTCCCTCTCACATGATCCAACCTCAGTTCATGAGGCATTATCCGTCATGCTTCATAAAGAACAAACAGTATACAAAAGTTATGATTATTTATCATCCATCAATCACTTGCAGCATCTTCCCTCATCATCGTCATGTGATGATAAGGAGAATGCAGTTATAACATCATCGGATCGACAACTTATCGTTGATTGGTGTTATAGTATTGTTGATGCTTGTCAATTCGATAGAGAGACTGTTGCAATTGTAAGTCCGTATCTCTCATGTCCATGTTGTCGATGTCGATGACGATGACTCAATGCCCTTCTATCTCCTTCTCTTCTCTAACCCACCGATTCCTCTCTACTGCTTCATCATAATCTATCTAGGCAATGGAAATGATAGATCGTTTCCTCTCCCAATCATCCAAAAGTACAACAATATCCGACGACAACAACTCACTACCATCATCATCGTCATCCTCATCAACACAACTCTACCTAACAAATCGTAAACAATATCAACTCCTATCAATGTCCTCACTCTACATTGCAATTAAAGCACATGAACCAATCGCCTTTGCCTCAGACATGTTTGCCAGTATGTCCAATGGTCTCTATACTATATCTGACATTGAAGAAATGGAATGTTATATACTAAAAGCATTGCAATGGAATATTAATTGTCCTACGAATGTACAGTTTGCATACCATGTTTTATCATTGATATATAAACATTTACAATCTTCAGTATCAATAGACGATGGAGAAGAGAGTAGTAGTGTAGTAGATGAAAGTACATGGTGTTTTATATTAGATGAAACACGATTTCAAATTGAATATGCATTACGTGATTATATGTTAAGTAATATTGAAGGGGGTAGTACAGTTGCCTTGGCATCTATATTAAATGCACTTGATCAGGTTACCAATGAAGATGAGAAACAATGTATATTACATACATTATTGTCTGTTATGAAGGAATATAACTTTGATAGTTTAGAACAAGTGTATATTGTTAAAGATCGATTAAGTAACTTTGTTAGTGGTAATGATTCGTCAAGTTCAAGTAGTACTGAATCGTCAAGGTCACAAGAGGTTCAAGAAGCTGCTACTACTACACCCGTTTCATCACCTGCTACTTCAACTACTTCATCTCCTGTGACTACCAAGAGTGTGAATAGTACTACTAGTGCTTCACCACGTACATCCATGTGGTCATCTTCAAGATAGAGATAGACGACACTTTGGAAGAAGAGAGAGCTCTGTTTAGAAGGGATAAGATGTAAGATATATGAATCGATAGGATACTAGGCAAGCATATGTAAACTAGATTAGTTTGAACAGTACACTCGTATAATTTCTATCCTCAACTCTGTAAAGAGAAGGACTGAGGAAGAGATTCTTCTTGGGCTAATACGTCTTGAATGGCATTCAGATGACTATGTAATGACTACTTACACAGGAGTGACAAGTAGTTGAACTTGCTCGTAGAGAACAGAGAGATCTAGCTAGTCTAGAGTCTAAGAAAGAGATGTAAACATGATCATAGTCTTCTTTTCTAGTAACCTCTTTACATCTATCTATTTAAACAAGTAGGTCATATTAGACCTAGTCTGTGCACGGCTTTAAACTTGCCATAGGCATCAGAATCACATATCACATCATCAAAAGAGAGTTTAGGCGGCCAAAGCCATGGGGTAGGAAGATAGATTATCATCCAACTGAGCAATCAACTTGAGGAAATCGTCAACTGATGGCTCCTCACTTCCAATATGATCAGGTTGAGCTTCTTGCATCTTGTCATTCACGGGAGAGAATGGCAACTCAAATGCATCACATTCCATTGACATATCATCATCAGTAATAGATGAACAACTTGCCGAATCATTGACGTCGACATTACCACTTGAGGATTTGGAATACTGATCTTCCAAATCGAACAACTTATCAAAGTCATTATTGTTCAAATCGAACGTCGTGTCAAGTGTATCAAAGTCCATATCAATTTGACTAATTGGACTGACGATACCGATGGGAGTAGTAGTAGTACTTGAGGATACGACATTGATATCTGATGGACGTAAATTGATTGTCTCGGGGAACTTCATAGGTGCCGTGACACAATACATGCTTCCATCGTCATATCCTACATCACTTGCTGCTAATGATACTCGACGAGAGTTATCAAGAGTAGTAGCATTTGAGGAGAATGTCTTGAACGGCGGCAGGGTGTTAAACTGCTGCATGGCAAGTTCATCAATTGCAATAGACTTCCATGACGATTGAGGAGGTGTAGTGGGTGCAATCATGGTAGGAACTACTTGTTGAACGGAGGACACAGAGGGAGCAACAAATTGCTCAACCTTCTGCTGAGGAGGCGTATGAATACGCATCTTCTTCTTGGGTGAACCCTCAACAACCGGAGTCATAGAATATGTGAGGGTGGAGGACGCCTCCTCGTATTCGGCTACACGCTTGTGATACATGCGTCGGCCAATCTGTGGTGGTGATGGAGGAAGAGAGAGACGAGATATCGTTGAGATCCATTGCAATGAGAACTCATATCATATGCACACACAACAACACAATATCACATACCTCGGCCAACTCCTCAAACACCGACCGAGTCTCCTCATCAACACTCTTCCAACTCGCGACCATAACCTTATTCATCTCCAAGAAACTCATAGCACCATGACTCTTACGATGAGTACGCTTCCTTGTATCATTGGGTGATAGGTTGGGTAGTAACGCACTACGAATCTCCTGCTTGGATAGTTCTGATACCTGTGCGGGTGTTAATGTTGATACTAATGATGACGGGGAGTAATCTTCAAGACCGGGTAGGGAGGAGAGGATTGCAATGATTGCCTCCTTGGAATCATTACCGGAGGCGTGTGCCTCGAGGATCTTCTGACGCTTGAAACGGTAGAATAGATTGTAGGCTGATAGGGGACGTTTGGGTTTGGTGAGTGTCTTGGCATCGGCAGAGGCGGTGGTGGTGTTCATGTTGTTGTTGTTGTTGTTGATAGAAGAAGTCATCATGTTTGTTGAGTGTTGTTGTCGTTGTCGTGTGATTGATGTTAAATGATCCGTAGAGATAAGATTATAGAAGGTTGAAGAGAGGAGTATTGATCGTAGATTAGATTATGGAGATAGTAGTGAATTGCAATGTTTTGTCTGGGCTCAAACTATTTATGAGGAATATGTGTGTCGCCTAGCTGGTTGAGAGCGGCAAATTGCCATCTACAGCTCAAATAAAAAAAGATTACGATTATAATGACCAGGTACAAGTACATTTTGCGTAAAGATACCTGTAGATATAGTTATCTGTTAATTTGTTAGTAAATTATCTATGTGTTTGTTGATATTTGTTTAGCTATATTTGTTACTCCAATGACCTCCTCCGTGTCGTTTCCTTTGGTATCCTTGCCGTTTCCGGTCAAATCTCCACTGCCAATATATCTGGTCCGAAGGGGCAGTAGTTCATTCTAACCTGCCTCGGACACGGGCGGTTTAAATATAAGCGACACTTCATGCATTGAAGAAGTAGCCTCACATTGAGCCAATTGAGCTATGCGGTCTTCCTGTAATATATTTGGTTGGCCTCCAACGAGACAGTGGCATTTGATGACCGAGTTTCTCTCAATTTGCAAATTGAGATTGATGACAATATAGTAATATGTATTATTCTTATGGCATAATTTGTAACGCTGTATTGACAACGTGGTGGCAAGGCAGAGGCATCTACCTATGTGATTCTCCATCGTTGAGGGCATATCTCTTGATTGATAGTAGTATTTGCTGGCAAGTGACGTGATATCTTCTATCACACTGTCCAAGTCCAGACGTCATATCTTTAAAACCATGACCATACACAAGATGAATGAAAACAGAGATCACAAAAGCAACAATAATAATGTTATTCTAAAGGATATGATTCAAGAGATGTCTCCCGCTGAACTATCACAATTAGCACAAAGTTGTATCGATGATATCAGTACATCGGTTGTTGGAATAGAGATGCAAAGAGATGAACGATTACGAGCTATTAATGTACCATGGTTAAATGATATATCCCAATTGAAAAGAAGAGCCAGCATATAGAATGGAAAAGCAGAGATGACGGCTGTTGACGGGGCTATATCTGCTCGGAGTTGATAGATGCCGATACCGACAGGCAACTAGATCGTTGAGTTATAGATAGGAGGCGATGAATGTTGGTATGTTTCAAATGCATGTGGTCTGAGAGATTTGGAAAGTAATTTGCTTAGCATTGGCAGTATTAGTAGTGCAATGCTAAGCAAACGATGTTTGGTATCGGTTCTAGATGTGGTATCATCAAAATGCAAAAGTATCCTGAGATACTTTCCCAGTAATAGTAAGAGACAGATATTATAAACAATTAGCAATAGGCGGCGGTTGATTAGAATATAGCATAGTTAGAACTTTAAAAAGATGATTATATGATATACATAATCGATTGCTAATGCTAAGTTTAAGGAGTACCTAGTACCCATCTCCTCACGGTCGCAATGTATCTCTTCTCCTAGCTTTCTTCTTCTCGTCTGATTCTCATGCATCTCGTACTCTCACTAGCTATCTTCTCCCCGCTCATTCAAAGATTCATAGTGCTGCTTTATTTGAGATCTATGGAGACAGGTAGCAATTTCGACTTGAGTAGAAAGAGACACGTCTGAGACGAAGAAGGAGAAATATGGCCAAGAAGGAGAAATAAGGCTGTAAAATTCAGGTCATTTTGTGGCAGTGGAGGCAGTACGGACAGTTGATTGATCAATTTATCCAGGCCGCTAGAATAAATGCCTGAATGCCTACTTGGCAGTGGAATATCAGCTAGGGATTTGTAGTCATAGCATGGGGCAATCGTACTACCTAATAACAATCTATGTTCAACATGCATCATGCATGTGCAAGATTTTATTATTATGTGTGAAAGTAAGGCACAATAGTAATAGATTCATCAGCAATATAGAATATCAGCTCATCAGGATTAGCATCAGCAACTCTTCATACAATTATACCCACTACCACTACTACTACAACTGATACGATGCTCCAACCGATTATATCAACGATGCTTGAGCAAGAACTTCAATATCTTAGTGTGCATCATCTACACATTAATAGGAACACCAACAAGGACAAGGAGAATACAGTACTCCAAACATCATCGTCATCGTCATTCTACTATAGCATCGTCGATGTTTCGACACGTGAGCAGATTTGCAAATGGATCTTTCACATTATTGATCGAGTAGAGATGCAAAGAGAGACTGCCATCATCGCCATGAACTACCTCGATAGATTCATGAGCACAAGTGTCCCTCGAGCAAGGAGAGCAAGATTCAATAGACGAGAGTATCAGCTAGTTGCATTAACCTGCCTCTACATTGCAGTGAAGATTACCGAGCCGATTGTGATGGGAGCTGATATGATTAGAGAACTCTCAAGAGGAGCATACAGTATAGAATCCATCCTATCATGTGAGCGTCATATCTTGGCATCATTGAGATGGAAGCTGAATGGCCCTACTCCATTCCAGTTCATCGACTACATGCTGCAATTGTTACCAGAAGATACTTGTATCAATATCAGATCCAAGCTTGCTCATGATGCTCGTCATCAGGTTGAAGTTGCAGTGCACGATGGAGCATGTGTCCCTCTACGTCGATCAACTATATCTATTTCATCTGTACTCAACTCCATAGAAGATAGCATTTCATTAGATAAGAAGATAGAGTTCATTCAACAGTTATCCGATACTGTTGGATATGATGTGGAAGATTCACCGATGATCAAGGTTTGTCGTAAGCGTTTACAGGATAGATCTAAGAGAGAATCTACAAAGGTAAAACAGGTAAAAGGAGATGCTCTTTAGATGTACTTGTGTCAATGTCTCGTAGTTTGTTAGAATAGTTTGGAAATAAGAGATGTAAATTAGTTGTATTGTTGAGGATACTTTTACTTTGTTTAGTGTACTTTCGTCTCATATTTTGTAGCATAAAGTAGGTAAGCTTAACTTGATATTCTTCTATATGTAAGCATTTCTATTAGATCATAGCTCCGACCATGGCGTTATATCCCTTCATCTCTGCCTTGGATCTAATGAGATAAGGTTACCCCCCACTAAGACGATATAAGTGACAAATGACTTTTAACGAGAAAAGAGACACTCGCTCATATATCATCATCTATCACCCTCAGCCTACATCATGAGCCTTTAGAGTGGCGGATCTATTGAGGGCAGTATTCATAAGGCGACACTAAGTGTTGGATGAAAGCGGGCAGTTATGAGAGGCATCAGATGAGGTAGATTGCGCTCATAAATCACATCTCTTTACTTTTACATTGCTCTTATCATATTATCAATATCATACCTCATTCATCGATCATTCTATATTTCTATCCTGAGATGACTAACGACGATAACATCTACAGTTGCAAACAAATCCTATCATCGATGCTCAAGCAAGAGACGGACTACCTTAGTGTTCATCATCTACATATTACAAAGAAGGAGGACTCTAATATGATCAACAATGTGTCAAGCAGAGATTTCTTAAAGTGTGCTATTTTGGACTATGATATTGTTGATGTATCGACACGTGAGAAAATATGTGAATGGATGTTCTACATAATCGACAAGATTGGGATGCAAAGAGAGACCGCCATCATTGCAATGAATTATTTGGATAGATTCATGAGCACGAATACTCCTCGAGCAAAACGAGCTAGACGTAACAAACGAGAGTACCATTTAGTTGCATTCTCTTGTCTCTACATTGCAGTGAAGATTTCTGAGCCCATCATGATTAGCGCTGATGCGATTAGTGAACTCTCGAATCGAAAATATAGTACGGAAGCTATCTTATCATGTGAGCGTCGTATCCTGACATCATTGAGATGGAAGTTGAATGGCCCTACTCCTTTTCAGTTCATCGACTATATGCTGCAGCTACTACCAGGAAATGGAGATGCACTTAAGCTTTGTACTAATGCTCGTCATCAGGTCGAAGTTGCTGTACACGATGCAGCATGTGTTCCTTTACTTCGTTCAACTATATCCATTTCGGCTCTACTTAACTCGCTGGACAGGGTAGCAGAAGAAAGCATGTCTTCAGACGACAAGATTAAGTTTATTCGAAAGATATCGGATGTAGTCGGGTATGATGTAGAAGAATCACTCATGATCTCAGCTTGTCGTAATCGTTTGATCTCAGTTGATCGACAATAGATGAAGAGAGCTCATAGTCATAATGATAAGCATAGCAATACATTATATACATAAAAGTATGAACATGTAGGCTGGAGAAAATCTTAAGAACTATCTTATTCAATAGTCTATACATTGATACTCTCTCCCTCACCTAGTACTTGTTGACCACCTCGTCTCACGGTCCATTCAAAACCTACACTCTGCAACCTCTCCATATGCTCTTGAGTGAGTCGGCTTTGCTTCCCTTCTGACAGTAACTTATACTCCTTTCTCTGCACCGCTACCCATGATCCAAGTCGATAGTCTGCCTTGTAGTGATGAGGTACTCTTGTATTACCAGTCTCGGCCAGGTATGTCTTGAGAAGATTGAATGAAGCATCCCAAGAACGTTCACCTCGTCGAGACCTAACTATATCGAAGCCAAAGCCCATTGCACTAAGTAGATTGAATTTATCTACCATTTCAGGAGATACATGTTCCTGTCCTTCTTGCCATCGCTTGTATCTTTCTGACATATCAACGGCCCAACCACCAAGGTTGGAGAACTTGTCATAGATTGGATCGATCTTCAAGTGACCCATTTCAGTTTTGAATGATTCAAGATGTTGCAACCTCGTTGGCCAATCAACCTCGGGTATCGACTTCTTGTCAGCCTTGGCTGAGAACTCAAAGCCAATATTACGAAGCTGAGCAATACGTTCTTCATTTAGCATGGTACTTGTAGCACCCCGTTGTATAGCTCTATACTCAGTATGAAGCTTCGATACAAACTTGTGAAATCGATTCTGTTCAGCAGCGTCAGAGTTCATAACAATGCCTCGATTCGTATCGTTGAATTCCTTTGGGACGTTGAAGTGACGATTCACTCGACCGTATTCAACTAGTTGTTGAAACCTATCATCCCAGCTCATAGCCACATACGTCCGCTGTCGTAATGGACATCCAATCTCCTCAAACTACATGTTGTTTGAATGATGTGATAAGAAGATAGTAGTGAGTATACCTTGACACACATATATATATATTTACATCTGAGCATATCACACAAACACACTTACCTTTGGCCTTTTATTAGTCATAAAATCAACATCCTCCTTACTAAACAACTTTCGTTGATTCTTCAACCAATTACCCAGAGTACCCTCTTTTGTCGTTGGCCAACGTCCATTACTAACCTTGAATAATTTTAATTCCTCAAATCGTTCATCCCACGTTGCACGGTTTGTAATTATTGACCATATAAACTTTATTGAATCTAATTGTTGTACACGATCTTGAGAGAGGTAAGTGTTGGATGTTGGTGGTATTACTTTTCTTTCTCTCTTTTGTTTCTTCTTTGGTGGTTGTTGTTCTTCTTCTGTCGGTGTCGGTGTCTCTCCCGTCTTTCCCCCAGCAGTAGTAGCAGTAGTCGTAGTGCTAGTTCCATCTACTTGATTCAAGGGTTGTTCAAACTCCAATCCTCTCTCTCGTAACATCTTCTTATTTGATCTCAATTCACTCACCCAACGACCCAACTCTGGATGTTTAAATGGTGGACTAACATGTCCCTTGTCATTCTTAAAATCAATCAACTTTAGATAGAGTATATCAAAGTTTAGACTTCTCCAACTAATCTTTGATTCGGTAGATTGCTTCTTTGTACCTTGTGCTGTAGTTGTAGTAGTAGATGATGTAGATAACGAAGCTCGTGTATTAAGTTCATATTCCAGTGCAGACTCCAAATATGGCAATGTTTTCTTTTGTGTTGGTAGTTGTATATCATCTACATTCATACCACTACTATCACCATTGTTATCCACTGCCAAAATATCTGCTACACTATCATCAAATTTCTTACCACCCTCTTCCATCTTAACATCTTCCTGTAACATCTTAAAAGCATTCTCCATCTTACCAATTATACCCTTTAATGATAACACGTTAATACCAGCATTAGATACCTGTCTTCTACCACTATGATTTGTCTTTTCCATATCTTGTAATTCATTGTGAAGCCAATTGAAATAATTGTATATTTCTTTATGTAGCTCAGATCGTTGTAAATTTGGTAGGATTGATGATGGGAGGAGTTTTGGCTGTGCTTTACGTGATGACTTCTTCTTCTTTGATAATGCCATACTCTTCTTCTTTTGGCTATTTAGTTGTTCAACTTCCCAATCTGCATTACCAACAACAACACCATTAGTATCAACATCAAAGTTTATATTACATTGTGGATATTTATTAATCCAACATAATTTACTAGTATACGGTATAAATTTAAAAGAACTTGTTTTATTATATCCATATTTATTTAAATAGTCAAAAACATTGTTTGTTGTGTTTGGATTGTGTATGTTGGTTATCCAACCGAATGTATGTTGTTCGGTATTGTTGCTTGTTTTAGATGCGTGGAGTATACCGCATGGATGTGTGTTAGTGGTGGTAGTGGAAGAAGAGTTGATGTTACTTTTGAAATTGAAGGATGATTTGAAGACTCGTTTGATTGTTGTTGTTGACTGTGGTGGTTGGGGTTTAACTGCAGCTGCTGGCTTTTGATCAAGGGTTGAAGATACACCAAGTGTTGATGCACCGACATTACCTGTTGCTTCTGTGGTATTATCATGCTGGAAGACGCTATCAAACACCGTCGCCGCCGAATTATTGTTGCCATTGTCATTGGCCGCCATTGGCATGGGAGGGAGCTGTGGGGTCGTCTCTGTCGGCATATTTGATGGTTGTTTATTGATGTTATTAGTTGAGAATTGAGAGTTTATGGTTGAGTTGAAATTCTCTTGTGTTGTTCCTCACGGTATCCTTTCTTTTCTCTCCATTAGGGTTCGGCAAAAGTACATTTTTGTATTTTGGGCATTCTATAGAGCAAGAAATACAAAATTATGTACCTATATATACTCGTTATATACCCATATGTTGCCAATTATACCCAAAGATACCTTTATAAAATACAAAGTATTCCATATTTTTTGTATTTTGGCCATTTTGGCTTTGTATTTTTGCCGAAGCCTACTCTCCATGTTCGATGTCATTATCATGATAATATCATCTCCCCTTTTCTCCCCCTCTTTTAGATGTTGATGTTGACGGATTGATGCTTTACTACACGGACGACGAATAGTCAGGTGTATTGTTAGTTCGACTCTGGACTGAGGTTGATGAACAAAGAACAATAATACATATCCAGCGTCGTCAACATCATTCAAAGTCAAAGGTACCTCTTGTTGCAATTAGTGACGAAATGGATATGACGTTCTTGATACTGATAGTTGCAGTGGTTGTGGTTGTATTATCGTCAAGTATCATTAGCAGCGTAGATGCATTTCAATTTCAATTTCATGATTCGACTTACACATCAAAGATGAATAGATCAAAAAGTAGACGAGATGTACTCATCGCTACTGTCACTTCTACAATTACTTCTCCCGCTCTTATATCACTATTAACATTTCCTCAATCGGCACATGCTACAAAGGATGAATCAATGAATTACCAAGCAGTATGGTTTGATCCACAACATCCAAACGGATACAGGATATTATATGGTGATGATCAAAGTGCTACATTACTACTCAAAGATACACCACAAGACAATGAACTTATACTTCCAGTAAAAGTTATAAAAGAAGAAGGTAAAGAAACAAAGCTTCTATTTGACTTTAGTAAGTTGGGATTATCGAATGTTGAAGAAGGAACGTTGACAAGACGGAAATCAGATAAAGTTAGGATCATATCATTTGACAATGGAAGTAATGAATGGATAAATAAGAAGGTACGTCGCCATTGAGTATTGTGTGTTGATACTTTATACATAATACATACTAAAACTATATCTCTCAATCACATCTCGTGTTTTTGCATATGCAGTTTGAGAGTCCGATAGGTGTTTGGAAAGAAAGTACAAATCCTAAACGAGTTATCATCATTCGACAAGTTAATAATAATAAAGGATCAGATTGCATAGTTGAATTTCGAGAAGGCGGTAATATTACAAGTTTCACAGGAACTGCAGGTGCAACGTTTACATTCAACAATTTTCCTGGTAAAGAAAATGAAGTAGTTGCGGCTAAGATGAACATGTTTAAACGAACTTTAACTTTTGATGATGGTATAGTTTGGACAAAGTACTAATGCTAATGACCGACGAGTTACTTTATATGTCAACTTCCCTGTACTGTACTGTCATAAGTATAACCAAAACTTCAAATGAATGTGCATATAATTTTCACATCCATATATTCCCTTCCTATTCATCCCAATCTTGATCCGAAGGCGCAAAAACTTAAATATCAAACGACACTACATACCCAATAATGAATTAACAGCGGCACTTTCATCCCACTTATGTTTCTCTAATGCCTTCCTTGCCGATTCCTTATCAAATCCCATTTCACATACACGTTTAATAGCCTCTTCTTTACTATCTTCACTCTTTGGTGATGCATACATTGTTACCCAATACTTGGCAGTTCGATCAAATTCGGCTTTGTTATTTAAATACATTTTGGCCACTTGTGCATCTTGTGGATCGGATGGTTCTGGTGAGCATAGTAAGGCTTGGAGTGAAAGCATGGCTGTTTTTATTGTTAAGGCTGGTGACCATTGATCTTTGAGTATATCCTTTTTAGATAGTTGAGTGGTGATATTGTATGTGGTTGTGTCAACAAGTTTTAGGCGTATTTTGTTTGTTCATATCATGTGTCCGTCGTGTATACCAATTATCCAATCCACGGCCAATTCAATAGTATCAATAATTGTAAATAATACCAATCCCAATTAATCAAACAATACCAATCCGCATTGATATTGCAATTTGCAATAGTAAAGCAAAGAGAATAAGAAAGAATGAGTAAATTTAGCTACTGAATTGCAAACACTGTAACTCTACCGACAAAACACACAATAATATACACACCACTCTATACCAATACCAAACAATATACATACAATAACAATATAAACGTACCAAACAAATAGCACCAGTTTGACTACTAACATTGGGATGCCAAATTTTTGTAATAAATCTCATCTTGGGTGGCTCAAACGGATACTCCTTGGGTATTAATATATCAACATCAAATATACCATTCTCGTAACATGTTCCTGACGGACCGTTAATTGTCCCTATTAAGTGACGATGGCCTGGTTTAGATGGTACGTTACCATCGTCAGGTGCGACGGTTGCTATTATCCCGGTAGTTTTATCTACCTTGCATATTATTGATATTTCTTTATTAATTCGTCCTGCCGACGCCATTGTTTGTTGTGTACGTGTGTAGAATACGGGAGTGTGCAAATAATAATGTAGTAGATGATGCCAGTTTTATTATATATCGGCAATAGAATGAGAGGCAGTGATAGCGCCAATAGCGCCAATGTCTTCTCTCTTCTTCTCTGTTATTTATTGCAGTTTGCAAACGGGTAATTAATAACCCGTATGAAATATGAACATTGGTATCTTTAGTAAGTGAATCTTTCTCCAGGGGCAATTAACGGGTACACTGAATCATTAACCAAAAAGTGATGTAAAATCAAGGAGTGGCCACAGATCATGACGCAGGACAGCAGTTCAATAGAGAGGAGAAGGCGTATCAAATATACTATATCATTCTACAGAGATAATTGCAAAGTAGTTGTGCCTGTGGCGGTTTCATTAGAGCGCTAATAGGTAGATTGTCTCTTAGAGAGAGACCTCAAGTGTATTGCAAAAGTTCAAGAAGTGATTGTTGCTTCTGGACCATCAACTCTTCTTACCAAATAATAGTGTATATCGTATTAGCCGGTGCACATAGATTAGATAAGAATTGCAATTCGGATTGATACAATAACCCTGATAGACAGATAAGTATCACAGAGAACACATATTTTGTGTACACTCAGCCACATTAAGCAACAGATTTGATAAAGAAGAACAGCAACGAACACATATACATCCCTCAACTAAGCAAGACAATTATTTAAATGGCACCAAACTCTAATATGTCAGGCGGTCAAGAAGCATTAGAAACAATAGCAGCATTATCAAGTATCTTCAATGCATCACCCGGTACTACAAACGAAAATAATATTCGTGATACAATTGATAATAATACATTATCCACAAAACAAATGAGTAGTATAACATCTGATGATATAAGTGAATCATTTAGTTCAGATCATTTTCCACTTCCCAATAATAATAGTATTGGAAATGATACTGCTGCTTCGCCAGAGTCACCTGGTAGAGAACGTGTGTTAAGTAGTGGTAGTAACGGTGGAAATGGTGATTATTACAATAAGGGTAGTGCAGAGGTTGCTACCGAGAGTGCTTTGACATTGGCTAAGATTCAACATGTGAGTTATTAGTTATTTAGTTTATGATATTAATTGTTTTGTTATTTGGGATTGATTTCTTGGGGGTAGTTTTGCTGCTGCATTGATTGTGTAATGAATTTTTGGACATAAGATGTGCACTTGTGTTGTGGGGATTGTGTAATGCATTTTTAGACATAGGAGGTCCCCATATCTTGATTGTTGGGGGTAGAACATATTGTTTGCAGCGTCTTTTACGAGGAGTTCATTGGAGAGGATCAAACATTTGAATACAATCTCATAACTCTGTTCTCTACTCTCTCATATTTGCGCACAGAGATTACGTCTAACCAAAAAGAGTGACCGACTAGTAATAGTCTTAGTAGGATTACCCGGCCGTGGTAAATCATTCATTGCACGAAAGCTACAAAACTTCATTACCTGGCGTGGTTCGGAATGTAAAGTTTTCAATGTGGGCAAGTATCGACGTCAAGCAGCCGATGGGGCATGCGATGCTGACTTCTTTGATTCTAAGAATGAAAAGGCAGCAGAGTTACGTCAAAAGGCGGCAAGTTTAGCAATGGAGGATATGCTTCGGTGGTTGGATAATGAGAATGGTGTTGGGAATAGCTCTAGTAGTTCCAAGTTGTCGTCTACAACAGCACCGAGTGTCAAACAATGTAGGAAGGATCGAGTTAGTATTTTCGATGCAACCAACTCAACAAAAGAACGACGTAAATGGGTATTACAGGAATGTACCTGTCGTAAGAGACGGGCAGGCAAACCCACGGGTGTAATCTTCGTCGAGAGTATATGTGATGATGAAGACCTATTACACGCCAACTTTATGACCAAGGTTACCAGCTCACCAGACTATAAAGATATGAATGTCAAAGAAGGTATGAAGGACTTGTTATCTCGTGTTAAAAAGTATGAGGAGGCCTATGAAACTATCGAAGACGATACACAGTCCTACATTAAGATCTACAACTTGTCGTCTAAAATGTTGGTCAATCATATCTATGGAAGAATGGCAAAGAGTATCGTACCAGCATTAATGGCTTGGAATATTGGTACACGTCCTGTATTTATCTGTCGAGCTGGACAAACAATGAACGAGCTCGATCGGCATAATAGTAATATGGTTATGAGTAGGTCAGAAAATTTGGGAAGACAGGGGAAGATGTTCAGAGATGCACTATTTAGTTACATGCAGGAGGAGTGCTTAGACTTCATTAGCCGACGACAGAAGGCAACATTCTCGCCTAGTTTGACTACCGGTACGAGTATTAATGGTATGACAAATAAACGTTCTTTGAGTAATCCGGATTTATCGTTTGATAATGATGCCGATGAGGAAGAAGAGGTGACTGAGGAATATGTAGGAGCAGATGGTGTAACTCCCTTACCGTTCCCTTGTCATATTTTATCTTCTACTATGCCGCGAGCACGTCAGACTGTCGAATGGGAAGGCAAACCGTACCTTGTGGAAATGATATCAAATCTAAATCCATTGGACAAGGGCGATTTTACTGGTCATGAATTGGAAGACCTTGCTGTGAGACATCCAGAGTGGTATAGTCAACTTGTGGCAGATCCATTCTACACTCGTTTCCCTGGTGGTGAATGTTATGGTGATTTAACAAGTCGTCTTGAATCAGTTGTGGTGGATATTGAACAGCAAGTTGGACCAGTATTGGTTATTAGTCATGTTAGTGTACTTCAAGTGTTGGTGGCATACTTCAGAAACACGCCCGTCGAGAATTGCACGTCCATTGCCATCCCTCTGAATACTATGCTAAAGTTCACTCCTGCCAAGGGCGGAGGGTGGCAAGAATCACAACATCGTCTCCTAAGCTCGCCGCATAGTTCAGTACAGTCGGACATGAATAGTATGGATAATGGCATGTACTGTGCATCAGCTGCTGGCACACCTATGACAAGAACTCCAGTCGGATCTCAGGTAGACATACCCCATCAGGGAGGAAATATTAGTCCACAGGAAGGAGGCATATCACCATCACCAATATGGGGAGATCATATCAGGCGACCGTCCTCACCACATCCCACGCCGCCGTCAGGATTGTCACGCCATCAAGTTCCGACTCCACCATCATCATGGCCAAAGGCACCATTTCAAGGAGCAGGTCTTAAATCAATACCAAAAACTATGCCGAGAATACCGAGTGTTAATCTTGATGACTGATTGAGATGATCTATATTGTACTATGATATGTTTGAATTGTACTTTAAATAGTGTTGTTAAATCCTAGGTCAAGTTTGAACAGCTAGTCTGTCCTTAATATTAAAGTCTGTCTTGTATCACAAAATCACAGTTTCTGTTCTCTTCGGGATGTCTTCTAACTTGTCTCCAAGTGATCTAATCTTGTCTTCATACATTTCAAGACGCCGGTAGTGCTCCCTTAAGCTATGGGCCCTCCGCTGTCTATCCTGTCCAGCTTTGACGACAAACAGCTTGATCAGTGCCTTGAAGTTGAGAACAAACAATGAAAACTTCTTTTCCGATCGGCTTAGTTTGATATTCTTTGATCGGTCATCGTCATACATTTTCAATTCCATTCCGATATGAATGTACGTGAAGTTATTCGGCTTTGGACTGAAAGCAGGAACTTGCGGTACACCGTCTTCACAGTTTCGAGTTCTTAATAGTAACAAGTTGTTACTCTCCTCTAATTTCCGAACTGATTGAAGCAATCTCTTGTCACCAACAAGAGGTTGTGCATGTGTGATACACCATACCGGCTAATATATGGTGGATGGATGAAAGAATATGATTGAGAAGAGACTGGAAGACATATTGAACAAGCACTAATATACACCATTATCAATCTCACCTTTGGGATATCCTCCCGACATGCAGCAGATACAGCAAACAGCGAAGCCAGTGCACCACCTAAACTGGAAGATGTGCGTTTCACAGTTTATGAAAACGAAAGAGTGGAGAAAGTAACTTCTGTTAGTACATAGGGGTTGCAAAGGCAATTTAATAAAGGCAGGTCAAGTTCAAATGAAGTAGTAACATCACCGAGACTTCATATTGAACACACGAGTTCACATGACAAAACAATACTAACACGGACTTTCCTGTGCCCCGTCACATTTAACCCATAAGTTGGATGCTTATTTAGTATCGGCAAGAGGTTATCAAACACGCCCACATCGGAACCTTCCCCTTGGTGTAAGTAATTGTAAAATCCTTCATGAATATAAACCTCATCAGGTAATGTAGTATCATTTGCAAATGCATCTAACTCTTTCACTGGATTGGGAACTGCCTTGCCGTTAAACTTTTTGTTGGCCGCCCAATCAGCACTTGTACGAGAACCTCGAAACACAACATTTACTCGTTTTTCGATTCGATCTACACTGATTGCAAAGACCATTTCAGTCTGTTCTCTATATCCTAATTCTGCTTGATCTTTAAAGTAAACAATTTCACTACCCTGAATCAGATCATCACTTGTTGCATCGGTTAAGGTATGACCATCACTATTATTATCATTAGCAGTAGTACCAACTTCCTCTTGGAAGATTCTCATTGATCCACGAGTATCTTTCTCAAATCGCCGAGTTGGTGATGATGGTGTAGTATCAGCTGTTGTTGTATTTGGTACAGTATTACGTTCAACTGCATGATCAACCGCAGAGAATTGTAACGCAGAGTCCTCATTCTGCCCTTCAAATACAGCAGCTAAATCTGGATGAGCTTTAATAATACGCTGGAACTCTTTTGCATTCATGGGTAATTGCAATGCTGCTTTACTATCATCTCCAAGTAATTCACGTCGGCCTAATTCTCTCATGAGAGACACGGCATATGTTAATTCACTACCGAGTAGGGTCAACTTGATTAAATCATATAATGATTCTTCTTTCATGGTTTGCTTTGCAATTATATGTAACTGGATATTATAGATTAGCGGTACCAAGTACCGCTCGCCGCGGCATCAAAGAGAAGATTAATAACCCGATATACTCAACAATATCAATTACCAAGGAGCAAGTATTATTATCATCAACCATACATAGATGCAGCAAAGATCCTGATATGACATAAAGAGTACAAAGGTTGGTTCTGAAAGCAAATCTTAATAATTTTGGATGAACCGACCTTTATGTTTCTTGAGAGTTGAGAGGTTGTGAATTGTTGAGGAGTAGTGTTTCAGAGCTAAAAGCGGACGGTAACTCAACGAGAAGAACTTAATATGACCTCCTCAAATAACAACGATTCCATTCTGCCCCTATCAGATGGCACGGCAAAAAAATTACCCCCAACAAGTTGCAATCAAAATGATGACAACAACCACACATTATCATCATTCATGATAGGTGTACCAGAAACATTACCATCAATCAATACAATCCAACAATTCCTATCTTCATCACCAACATCAGGTGCAATCTCAACCTTTACGGGCATTACACGGAATAACTTCAACGGCAAAACTGTAACACATTTATCATACGAGGGATACATACCAATGGCAATTAAGGAATTAACATCAATATGTAATGATGCTAAAGGTAAATATACAACAGTAGATAAGTTGGTAGCCGTACATATCATTGGTGATTGTCCCGTCGGAGCAGCTAGTGTGATTGTAGGATGTTGTAGTCCACATCGACGTGAGGCTATTCAATGTACTGAATATTTAATTGATGAATTAAAAGGACGAGTACCGATATGGAAGAAGGAGAGTTATGCTGGTGATGATGAAGATAATGCTGTATGGAAGGAGAATGTTGAATGGCATGATGGTAGGAGACGTAGAGTTATGGTCAAGGAGGATAAGAAGAAGGATGATGATAAGAAGTAGTGTATTAATGATATCTGGAAGTATATGAGCAAAGCTGCATTATTAGATTACATTACATTTTACATTTACAAACAGAAATGGATACTTTAAACATCAAACTACTATTGAGATTTGAAGATGGTTGCATCGAGTACAAACAACAAGTGCCTTGCCACGTCATATTGCTCAGTTGCTGTCCTACTATTTGAAGACTTGGCCAACACTAACAACCCATCATCATCATAATTATCTGAATTGAAAGACACACGATGACATCCTTCATTCACCAACTCAGGTTCAAAAACACACTCCAATACACCTCCCTTTGCTAATCGAGATTGATGTTTATCAAGAAATACATTCTGAGGTATTGATATTGGTAATAGACTATAAGAGTACTTATCATCCTCATTCGCGGTCATGTCAGCTTGATTAGAGATACAAACTTCATTGCCAAGCTCTTTCGATACGTGAGTAATTCTCACTGCAACATCATCTTTGTCACCCGACAAGTCAATTGATATACAATCCTTGAATAAATCAGGCTTGTCCTTCTTCTTTTGCTGTCTCCTCCTTGGACGAGAAGTAAACATGTGTAGTATTGGCATATCATCCAAGAGAATTATATATCGAAAGTCACATCGTTTGGGATTATGTATAACGTCTTCCCAGGATATATCAACTTGACAACGAAATGCTACCCATCCTTGGATTAGAACCTTGCCTCGTCGACCTGATCTTCTCAATGCTTTAAGGAAAGTTGAACTCTTTGGTAGGAAGGTATCATTCCATGGAGGTAGTTCATTGATGTTAGTTGATGATGGAGAGGATGAGACTTGCTTTCTTTTTAGTGGCACCTTGTTCTCCTTATCATTTGATGGACTGCCGAGAATACTACTAACGCCGCCGCCCTGAATGATTGATTGAAGTGATCTCATTACACTCAATCCAAATTCAGATAGAGGAGATAACTGTTGTTGATCATCCATTGAAGAGTCACCACCACCGTCATCAAACAATAGTCTCTTTTGGGAACTATTCACATCGCCACCATGCGCTAGTGACGATAGATTCTCTGATGCCGCAACTCGTCGATGTCTTGAGTCTAGCATTATTGGACTAAATCCAGCATCTGAATCGATTGGACTAACATCCGACTCGTCACTAATCCTTCGTTTCTCACATGTTACAACCTTGATGGTCTGTCGAAATGAGTCTGAATCAAGCCGTACTCGATTGCCTGACGGTGTCTGAAATGTCCTATGATGATTGTTGTTGTTGTTGTTATCAACATTGTGTTGTTGCTGATTATCAACGTTTCGACTTCGTGGGGTATTATTGTCATCAACAACATCATCATTAGTAGTAGTAGCGACATGAATCTCATCCAAAGTTTGAGCAGTAAAGAAACCCACAGATATATCATCAGTACGTCTATGCAATGTATTCTGAGTATTAGATGTCAGTGTATTACCTCCATTATCATTATTGCAATGTTGTTCTTCTGTAGTATTGTTTTGACTTTGAACTGTAACGGGTGTCAATCTCCGAGGTGGTTTTTGATGACGTACATTGGTATTTGTCTCCGCCTCCTCGATATTGACTGGATTATGAGGAGGAGGAATAGAAATGTGTAGGCTTGCTGGCCTCAGGGATGACGTTACTTGTTCATCGGTCTCGGACGAGTTGGAGGAGGAAGCGTGATGATGCAAACAACTATTTGGTTCTATCAATTGTGAGGGTGAAGAGACTGCAACAAAGCAATCATTGTGAGCTCGTTGTGAATGCGAGTCTTCATCGCCATCGACACCAACTCTTAGACTTTGCATTGTTGGCCAAAAACAAATTAGACAATTTGCAATCAAATCAGAGATCTGTTGTGGACTATTACTACCATTCATCATGTAATCGTTATCGTCAACAATAGAACTGTTACCCTCACTCCAATAATTTAATGGTGATGAAGTGATTGTTGTTGTAGTAATTTCAGTGGTGCCACAACATAATGGAGACGACGACTTTGGTTTATTACTAAATGATGAGAATGAATATGACGACGTTGATGATGTTGTTTTATTATTATCGGATCTACTACTCATCTTATTGGTAGGGAGTGGGGAGAAGAAAGAAGAAAAGAATTGGTTCCTTATTATGTTGTTGGTCGTTTAAGATTGATTGGAACTGTCAAGAAGATGTTTAAGATGGAGAAGACTGTTATCCTTTATATAATTATGTTCATGTTAGTTCATTGTTTGCAAAGAAGATGGTTTTGAGTCGAGTCGGCGGCAAGAAAAAGAAAAGAAAAAACAGTAAGGGGAAGTTTTTTGAGTGAAAGTAGGGGCGACGATAGGGAAGCCGATAAAGCTAACTTCACATCATCAAGGCATGTTATATCATAGATTTTGAACTTTTGTAAGGGCTCTGTGTATCCCTAACCATATGTATCTATATCTACCCACAGACTACCGGCTAGGTATCCTTTTTATAGAGGGATAGGACAGTTATCATAATATCTTTTGTTTAACCTATACTCTTGCAACTGTGGAAAGTCAATTACTGGTTTAATAATAAGATTATATATGATGACAAAAAGGGTTTGGAACTTACAATTAAGTAGTACCTCTTTCTTATGTCTATGAGGTATCTCCTTGCCCAACTGGATCAAAAAAAAGGATACTCATTTGCTCATCCACCTTTTTCTTTGCTTATCCATACATATATCCGGGCCTACTTATCAAAAATGTGAAGTACATTCTCTAATATCTATACCATTGATCAAGTTAATGGTATCATGACTACTTTTTTGCTGCATCTTTCTCTTTAACCTCATTTTCGTTATTATCATTATTCATGTCATTGTTCTTGCTCCCCTTAATATCATCACTAAAGTCTCCATCATCTATATTAAATTTACTCATTAGGGAATCTACACTTGCTACCGATTCTTCTGATATTGGTTTGCTCTTCCCCTCGTCACCGATATTGCCAATGTCAGTGCAGTACCAGGCACCCACATTTGTGAAAAATCCAGTGTTGCATAGCGCTTCATTCCTTTCTTGTAGTGCATATGCCGACGGCGGCAGCATTATACTCGTCGGTGATTTATGAATATCCCACGATAAGAACGGAGATATGGCTAGTATTGATGCAACGATATATCGTGATATGTTGGCATCTTGTTGTGATGGATTGCAGCTATTGTTGTCATCGTCAATTGCAGATAAAGATATGATGCTTCTTTGAAGAGATAATTTACTGACCGGAGATAGTATAAACGAAGTTGATAGTACTGGCATTAGAGCCAGCAGTAGAAGGAGGGATCGTTTAGTAGCGGTCGCCATGATATGATGATTGACCTATTTCTCTATTGCAGTTGAAATTTGGCGACTAAACGTTTAATTTAACTTGATATTACACCAGGTGGTACCTAGGTAGGTCAATAGCAAATAGCAATAGCATTTGTACGGCAACAACTCATGTACATGTCTACCAATACAATTTCAAAGACCATATAGGGAGTTATTAGGAGAAGGAGATGATGGGAGAGTGAGCTGTTTATCTTCTAGGATACCACATCACTTTTAGATGAGTATCGAATAATGACATTGCTATCAGTGCCATCATGTATTTTACCAAATATACTTTCCTATCTGACATTGAAGGATGTACTGCATATGAGATGTGTATGTACAAATTACAGCCGAGTTATCTTTGAATTGACTCGCCATTTATGGATGGATGGCGAGGATAGTATTGTTGAAGGTAACAACAATGAAGACATGGGAGAAGATGATAATAGTAGTTCAGATGGAAGTAGTAGTAGTAGTAGCAGCAGCAGTAGTGGAAGTGGTAGCATTGGAAGTAGTATTAGCATGAATGATGAAAGTAGTGGTGAGGAAAGTGAAAATGATGAGGAAGTAAACATTGCAATAGACAGAAGAAGAGATATAGGTAATCAAATTACAACATCTCGTCAGATTAGATATTTACTTGGACGTTTTCCAAACATATCTTCACTACGGTTAACTGGTATACAATTGACGTATCGATCCTTAGTCACCGGCAGAAACGGCACAGCTTTATCTCCAAGGTACTTATGTAGTTTACTTCAAGAAGAATGTGAGAATCTAGAATGTTTAGAGTTGTTGAATGTATGTGAAAGTCAGAGCCAGAATGAGAATGTAGGAGGAGGAGGTTCGTTAGTATCAATGCATACAGATATGCAACTGAATCAATTACGGAAATTAACAATTACATTGGGTAGTATTGCATATGAGAATGAACACCGAGATTATCCCCTTGTCTTTTCCTTGCTCCGGTCATCACAACGCATTACACATCTAAATCTCAGTAGATGCATGTCATTAAATGATTATCATTTGGAAGTTGCAATCATGAGGCCTCTCATCAATACATTAACTCATCTGAATCTCTCTGGTAGTGGCATTCAGATGCCAACAATCAAGTCAAATATATTACAAAGTCTAATTCTGCAAAAGTGTGCTCGATTGAGTAGCCTCAATTCAGGCTCGTATTGTCCAATGTTGCATACTCTCGATTTGAGTTTGTGTCCACAGTTTCTTGGTGAAGGATTAATGGATGAATCATCAGCTCTGTTCCAGTTCTCTCCAAGATTGCATAGACTCAGTTTGAGGGATTGCACTGCATTAAAATTTGTAAAGATTGAGCAAAGTATGAGAGGAGACGATGATCTTTCTTGTGGGCTGGAAATCATTGACCTGACGAGATGTGTACATCTGTCGAGCGTGTATATATCTTGTCCACAGATGAAGAAAATACATCTTAGAGGATGCTTGAACATATCGGCTCTTACTCTTTCGTCCACACAATTACAGACGCTTGATTTATCATCCCTTCCATTAGAACTAGTCAGTCTTGATTGTCCATCGTTGAAAAACTTGAATTTGTCTGGTTGTTGCAATCTTGATTCTAAAAGAAGCATTATCAAAGCTAGTGCATTGGAATCAGTTGATATTCGAAGAGCAATATACATAACACCAGATTTCTTCACTGACATTGGGAGAAAGGATTTAAAGATTCACATTCAGAGTGAAATGACTAAGGAGGATGCGAATGTTTGCTACAATGTCAACAATCTCACAATATCACGATGAGACATTCATTAGAAGAATGAAAGATAAGCTAAGAAGGATAGTATTCTATTGAAATATCAGAGCCATAAGTGTGGTATTATATTAGTTATACCCTATTGTTTTTGTGTGAAATTGCAGGTTGACGGGGGATAAGAGCTTGTGTATTTTATGGCTCCAAAAAGAATATACTTTACATATGGTAAAGAAAGCTCTCGATCTCCCACTTTGGAGCTGTCTCCTTTGAATTTCTAGCCATTCAAATCATTATCCTAGCGGTACCGACAGCTGAATTTAGAGCTGACCAATCAAAGGCATGTTTGTTCCAAGTTGTTCATGAATCATAAGTCCAAGGATACCCATTTGTGCAGCACGGCCATTGTTTAACTCAATAGCACGCTTCGATTTCTTAGTCTCCTCATCCCACTTATCCCATCCATATCCGCCACCATTACGGAAATCACCGGGGAATTCACCAGGCTTGGCACCATTGGCTTGATCCTTCATAACTGTCAATTCCAAAATACCAATGAAGAAAACAATTTGTGCAATTGACTTGGTACCGCATTGCATTAATCCAGCGTATCCGTTGCCAATTTCTGAGAATTTGGTCCCGTCCAAGAAGATGTTACCGGGTAGGTGATATCCAGCACGGGTAGTGATTTGTCCAAGGAAGGCAAGTTGAGCAATACGTCCGTGCTTAAGTTCTACATATCGTAGACGATCGAAGCGAGCTTGATCACCATCTGCTACGAAATTCAAAGGATCTATTATGTATCGTATTATTTTGATTACATGAGCAGTATATGATTGACGAGAGATGAGTTGTATGTAGATTAGTATACAATATAAAGAGAACACATGATATGTTCATATCATTGCAATGCAAAAAAAAACTCACCCCATGTTTCAGGGCCCCAAGGTGAAGCAGCTCCTACTTCATTATCAAAGGCACCATTAAGTGCAGTTGATGTTGTTTGTGCCACCTGGGATGGAGCAAAGGCTTTATTTCACAAGTTGATACAAAGATGAAAGAGAGAAGCAAAATCCATTAGCTTTACTTGCAATTGCAAAGGCATCAAGTTCAAGTTCGTATCATACAATCAATCGATCAACTTTAAGAACTTAATTCATATAATCACCAACACAACTTACCAGCAGCGGAGGCTAATGTGGCGGCTAGTATGGCGGACTTCATCTTGTTATTATCGTTGTTATTATGGGAGAGTGAATATCAAACCCAAGGTATCTTTTATACAAAAACTTTATATAACCTTACACCCTACCCCAATTTCCTATCGATTCCTATATTAGTAGTCCAAGCTAGAAACTGCCTTGAAGTTGCATCTTCCACCATCCGGATCACCCGAAGGAAACAGTTTGCGGTATCCAAAAGGATATCCCGTTTGACATCCAAAAAGGAACATTGATTCTCACAATTCTCAAATTTTCTCCCAAGAAAATGATTTGAGATGATAGAGGAGCTGATTGTGTAGGTGGCGTAGATCGGCCTCTACTCACACTCACACCTTTACAAGCTCATAAAACTTTTCTATATCCCATTGGATCCAAGGAATTGAGAGGTATTCATCTGTAGGCGCACGGACATACGACGTAAATAAATCTCTTTAACATCACAAGAACATTAATAATTCTTCGGGATTTATTATCCATATCTATATCTATCTACCATGAACCCAAACGATATTGAAGCCCCACCACCACCTCCGCCACCAGGGGAAGAAACGCCACTAATTTCCTCATCCTCGCCACCTCGGCCATCACCAAGCGCCAGTACATCATCAAGTATCAACAGCAATGATTTATTAGACCTCACTACATCCTCATCAACACTAACTGATTCATCCACATCCATACTAGAAGATATTACAAAATCTGAATTAGACAAACCATGGCCAGCAACATTTGATAGAGGGATACAAATTCTCAGTGGACCGATATTGGATCGTAAGAAGATTGATGATTGTACTAAGTCTCCTGGTGTTCGAGCACGTTATAAAAAGAATTTACATAAACGAAATAAAACTGAGGGTGTACAACAGCCACCAACATCGAGTAGTTTACCATCAACATCATTATTAGTCTCACCAGGCACACCGGCATGGTTAAAGAAGGGATTAGTCCGATTAAAATCATTAGATTATACATTTAGTGATGATAATACTGCCATACCCACGCCTAAAAGTCGAAGACACAAGGCGGCATTATCAGCACATTATTATAGATTACAAGTATTAGCAGGACGTAGTAAAGGACAACCAAGATTAAGTTCATCTTCGGGACATTTGGATATTGACGCATCACAAATCTTATCATCACAACAAACTACTATTACTCCTGGACGTATTTCATCAAAGAAGCATGAAACTGAGGATGTTACAAAAAGTCCAGGATATAGGAGGGAACAACAAATGGATAAACAGCGTAAGAAGAAGTTGTTAGAGGGGAAGGGTGATCAAAGTAGTGGTGGTGGTAGTAAGGAGAAAGAAGATGATAATAAGAGTAGTTTCTTACAATGTACCTTTAATATGGCCAATATTCTCATGGGTGTCGGAATGCTGGGATTACCATTTGTATTCAAATCAGCTGGATTTATTGGTGGATTATGCGTCACCGTTGGTATGTGTCTTGTTACTTGGCGTACATCCTATTATCTTGGTAGAGAATTAAATGGTGATCCTAGACCTGTACATTTATTCGACAACAATAACAATGGAGAAACATTAACAAGGATGAGGAAACAAATCAACAGCTTCCCGGCCATTGCACGCGAGGCATTTGGAGATAATGGCTGCATCTTTCTTTCGTCGGTGTTATACTTTGAACTTTTCAGTTGTTTGAGCATATTCTTTGTATCACTGGGAGATCATTTACATGCATTGTTCCCACATGTTAGCCAATCTAAACATATGACGATTGTGGCGGGGATATTGACATTGCCTAGTGCATTATTGAGAACTCCCAAGTTGTTGTCGTATCTTTCCATGGTTGGTACTTTTGCTACCGTGGCAGTGGTGTCGTCAGTTGTAATTTCGGCGTTGGTCATGTTCGCTACTGCGGGAGATGCTGTTGATAGCAGTGAAGAGAGGGAGTACAGTGCGTATAGTTCTGATGGATTACCTCTTGCTTTGGGTATCGTTGCATATTGCTTCAGTGGCCATGCCATTGTACCATCGATTTACAGTTCTATGAAAAAGCCACAAGAATTTGAACGAATGATCGATCTGACGTATGGGGTAGTACTTTTGAGTTGTATCCTCGTTGCTAGCAGCGGATATTACATGTTTGGAAATGATGTGGAGGATCAAATTACATTATCTCTTGAAAACCAATCCGAAGGTATACTCATTTCTGGACTAACCTGGCTCATGATACTGACGGCAATGTCCAAGTTCACACTTACAATGTTCCCCCTAGCACTGGGGTTTGAAGAGATGTTAACTGGCATCCTTCCATCAGATTTAGCAATGGAACTTGTTGATTCAATGGTGAAGATTATACTCATCTTCCTGGCACTTGCAGTGGCGATATTCTTCCCATCGTTTAGTTTCTTGTGCTCATTGGTTGGTTTGATCTGCACAATGATTGTTAGTGTAATCTTCCCTGCATTGGCTCATTTGAGGTTATTCGGATCCCATCTTTCCACCTTTGAAAAGTGCATTGATTGGTCGCTTGTTGTTGCGGGTAGTGTAATAGCTGTTGTCGGTACCATTGCCACCGTTCAATGAGGAGTGCCAATAGCAAATCTTCATAGAGTACCAAAAAGAATATCTTGTAAGGATGATAAGATAAGCAAATAAAGGAGATACATTACACTTTTGTAATCATATTCATGTGTTATCTTCTCCTAATATGTATCAAAACCAAGAGGTCAGACAACCTTTTCTCTCTGATTTGTAGTTGCTTCTCTTCTCATTCAGTTCATTAGTAGGAAACTCCTTTTGGGATGTCCTTTTCGTTTACCACCAAAAAATCGCAGGTTAGCACTTCCTCTACATCATCTCTTGGTCTATCCGATTGATAATAGCCATCCACTGCTCCTCATACTAGGTAATTGCCATCATCTGTTATAAAGGATGACTTGGAGTTATATGTACCATAGAATAGCCGTTATTAGTAAGCAGCAACACTGCCCAAACCATTATCAATTATCATATCTCTGCCTATCAAGTAGAGTTTTTGGATGATATGTGGCATGTGGATATACAGACTATCATGTGCTACGGATGGTTACAAACTGCCATACATCATGCAATACTACCATTGGGGCAATGAATTGCAAATTACAATGATCATAAACTAACTGAGAGGTAAGGAGGTAAGGATAATATATATTTTGAAGTTAAAGATATCATCGTTGCAATATTATATCATTATCATCATCGTCATACTCTAGCGTTTAGTTCTACACAGATAAGCACAACGGCAATCAACTGGATCCACAACAAGCACTACACGCTATTAGCTATGAACATGATGCTAATAACCTGATGGCATTAGTTCCCAAACCAAAACGACCACTATCGGCCTTCAATTTATTCTACAGATATAAGCGGCAGAAGGTAATTGCACTAAATGATGCTAACAATAACAAGGAAACTATCACAAACCTAGTCGATGCTTCTCCTGGAATGGAAGACTACGTTTATGGAACGACCACAACAACATTGCTAAAAGGAATGTCATTAGAAGAAGTGAATAAGCTTAGTCGTCTCAAAATCCGAAAGGAAATGGAGGGTAATCTCAAACCAAGGGACTCTCGTACACGTTTACATCGTACCAATCAAAGTGCGATGAATGGATCAATAAGCTTTGTAGAACTAGGAAAGATGATGAATGCTAGTTGGAAAGGTTGTGATGAGTTTGCCAAAGGGGGTAAGATATCATATGATACATACGATATACAATTGAGGATGAACATATGATGTGCTCAAAACACTGTCTCACCCAATTCTCCATCTCTCTTTCTAGTATTTAAAGAGCTTGCCGAGGATGGACGAGAGGAGTATCGTCAGCGTTTGGTAGCATGGAATGCCTTGAGTAGTAGTCAGCGTCTAGATCCCAATGAGACCAAGACTACAGCTAAGAAGAAGAAGAGTTCCAAGAAAAAGAGAGCTGCTGTTGATGGTACTAGTGCCTCACTACCAACAGGCAGCAGAATTGTTCGTCATAGTTTTGATTCTATTGAGGAAGCTTTTCAACCTACAGGTCATTGCAACAATACATTCACTTCTAAGAAAGAAGTTTCACCACCCTCTGAGAGTGAACAGGATTTGCAACAACAAGCCACTTCACTTCAGGATAATCTAACGGCAGTCCGTCTCAAGTTACGAGTTATGGAACTCGAGGCTAGTTTGGCTAGACAGAAGGAGATTGAGAGTCAGTTACGAGATCAGATCAATCAGCAGCAGCAGAGTATGCAGCCATTGCCATACTATCCTGGTATACAAGAGACAGGCATTCTATCAGTTATGAGCGCAGCTAATGACTTGGCTTTAGAAGAACAGCCGCATCCGTCTCCAAACAAGAAGCAACGCTTTAGTTACCCATCTCCTTGACTCAAAGATAAACAAATAGCGTCAATCAGCATTACCTAGAGTGATAGAGTTGTATAGGCCAGCGTAAACTAATCTGGCCATTTTATGTGATTTGGTATGGTAGCTCATTTAGTTTAACACGGCGTCTTTATCAGAAGATCCTCTTGATTTCCTTCTGTATGGTCTTTTCTCGAGAAGACGAGCTTCTTGTGTTAGTCTATGTCTTTCCGCCTTATTGGCCTTCTTATTAAGAGTCCAAAGCTTCTTTAGCCATGGTTTCATTGAGATTGATGCCGCTTTTAATAGCTTTGCTTTCCTGTTGCGTCGTTCGTCAAGTTGCTTCATCTGGGCGGGAGTTGGTGCCTCCTTGGATGTTAATGATAGTGGCGGGTCGATGGGGCTTAGTATGAATTGTATATCAGCTTCTTGCTCTTCAGAATCATATGGGCACTTCTGAAGCAAATAGTCAAGCTCCTCATGAGGATTGTCAAACTGCTGTTGTTGTTCAGTCTCACTATGAGTATATCTGCATAAGGCATCATCTTGAACATTGTTTCCTTCTTCGTCAACTATATTGAGTTCTCTGATTTCACCAACATCTACACATAACTCCTCATCATTCTCATCAATTATACACCCCTCTCCACAGTCATCCCACTTCCAATTAAATAGCGCACCGATTGGGAGATGATCGCTTGGATAATCACATGATGTTGACGGCAATCCAGATGCCAATACTTTTCGACGCTCGTCATCACGATTCTTCTGTTCCTCGGCCGTATCATAGAAGTATCGCTCCCATAGACCAGAATCATTTACAATCATGTTTCTTAAGCTGACTCGATCTAGTGTCATTGAAGTGAACCATATCTGATCTAGCCCGGCGACCGGCACCTTTGAAAGCTCAGAGCAGAAGGTGAAATGTTGACGTGCGTCATCTCTGCCCAACCATTCTGGAAAAGCACTTGTCATACCATTTCGCCTAAATGGGTGTGCATCTACATCACTAATCTTTTCTTCAGGTAACACTACACCCCATTCTATAGACACAAAAAGAGGTAGAAAGAGTTCGAGAGATGACGGCATGAGTTGAAAAGACATGTAACATATGATGTGATTACTTTTGATGACCACAAAGAGATAGAAACATACCTATGATTGGATGCAGTATTGCAGTTGCCTCAGTGGTTTCAAGTAAAGATGGTGGTAATACCAAAGCATCCTCACCACAGGTTCCTCCTAGTCCAGCCTGTCTACCTAAACGTCCCATTCGAAGATATGTCGAGCATGCCGATGATTGTAATTCACAGTTAAAATCCCCTGCTAATACTAATGCATTGAGCTTGCCAATCTTGGACGAATCAGTACTAGGCTGTTCTTCACTCTTTTCCTGTTCAATTCTCTTGACAATATCTTTCATACTGTGTTGCAATTGATGTGTTCTTTCTGAAAATCGACGCGGATGGCCTTCAAGATGAACATTTATAACTGCCACAGTAGGGGTAGCAACTTGTTCAATATCATTGACTTGTTTATCCTCATCATTTTGATCAATTTGTCTAAGAAAAGTAGTCAATGTACGAGTTCTAACTAATGTACTGCTGACTGGTCTAAACTTGTTCCTCTTCCAGAATGTTGCAACTATATGATTCCTTGCCCCACGGTGCTTACTAACTTCATGTATAGATGTTGGTTTAATATCTCTATCATCTTCCTGTGCAATCCCATCATATCCATGTGTTGATAATATTGGTGCTATATCTCCTTTAAACGACTGGAGTTCACATTCTTGTAAGCATATAATGTCTGATTTACTATGTAATATTATTTCTATTATTCTTTTTACACGCTTTGGCCAAGGGTGTGGATGTACTTGTGAAGTAGAAGTAAATGATGGTGATAATTGTGGTTGATTGTCATCAATAGATTGGCCTAGTGCCACTTGTGTAATTCTCTTTCGTTTGTATTGAGATTCATAGAGTTGCTGTGCCAATATATTCCAACTGAGTACAGAAAATGGTTTAGGTTGTTGGTTTGAATTGAGAGGATGTGCCTCAAGACATTCATTGTCATCAAGGGTATCAACCCAGTGTATTATTTCCTTCTTAACAGAGTTACTACTACGGCCGCCTCCGAATCCGTCAACACCATTACTGGTCTTCACCAAGAACTTACTATACCTACTAAAATTATCTGGTGTATCTGGTAAATCACATTCATCACTGCTGCTGGAGTACAATGCAACAGATGTTGTTGATTGCTGCAATGATCGGAAAGTAGGTGTTTTGGTGGAATGGTTGACAAATGCACATCTTGTGAGCCTCCGACGAGAAGAAGATATGATAGCATCATTATTCCGGTACGAAAATAATAATGAATTACTGATATAGGACAGTAGTGACGGCATCATTATTATAATAGAGCATGCATAGCCAACCATACTTCACCTCCTACATAGCACTTTGCACATTGTTTTGAAAATGGCGAGCCAACCTCTTCATGAATGTGCAAGTCAACCTCATAGCGCCTACCATTGGTTAAACTCCCTAACTGAATGACTCGGCTTTAGCCGAACTGGAGCAAAACCCAATATACCGGTTCAAAACAGGGAGTCTGCATCTTCCTAGTCCTAGAGATTTGTCGTTTGGATAGTACAAATAAAGACAGACAAATGCAAGTTCAGCTTATACTTTCTTCTTCTCTACTACATATCTTTACCACACACAAACACTTAACCTAACATAAATCTATACATTCCTAAGCTCGTGTTTTGCACAAACTGCATTCATTTTTGTCACAGGATAACATATATATACACATTTGATAATGACCACACTATATCAATCCTTCCTTCTCCTCACCTGTCTGTTCACGGCAGTAGTCGACCCTGTATTCCCCCCATCCGACACAACCATGCACTTCCTCCCACTCATCACGCTGATGACATACATAACCATCTATACAATCAATGTCTGAGTCACAGTCTCCTGTAGAGTGTGTAAAAGAGAGTGCATAAGATGTGAGAAGAATAGTTCGAAGACCAAGAGATACGACATTGAAAGTAATATAACACTCACCTTCGCATCTCTCACATCTAGACTCTCAATCTTACTATCTTCTTAGCTGCATGTTGCACCAGTGGCTTGACAGATATAAGAACCGGAACCCTGCCCATTTTTACAACACTGTGGAGTTGTACCGGAACAACCGCAAAGATTATTTGATACAATGTTTCCACTGCCACAATTGTTTTCACAACTTGCCCCATTGCAGCAATAAGTTTTGCTACAAGAGCCTGGGCCTTGGGTAAAAAATGGATCACCAGCATTACCAGTAGCTCCCTCAAATATAGTACATGCTGAGCCAACAATAGTTAACCTATCACAAGATGTGTCAGGGCCTGGAACCAAATCACCTTGAGTGTTTGTGTCTCCACCTTCTGTGCAAAGAACACATTGATTGTTCTGTACAAACCTATTTGCTTCACATGCACACGCTGTGTTTACAGCAGATGGATCATCACCAGCATCATTTGTTGAAAATGCTGGACAATTAACACATACATTTGACGACACGTACTGATTCACAAGGCATAAAGCAGGAGAAGTTGTCGTCGTTGGACTGGCCGAGGGCGATTGGGAAGGACTCTTTGAAGGAGATTGGCTTGGACTCTGCGACGGCTGTGAGGCGAATCAGATGTGAAGAGAGAAGAGACGAAAAGAGTTAGTGTATGATTGAGATGATGGTTGTGATGATACGGTATTCTCAAGTAGTCACAAGATAGACTCGATTCTTCATACACAAAACAACAATAGAAGCTTACCTCTTTTGATGGAGCCTGTGTTGGATTTGAAGTTGGTGCCGTTGGTGAACCAGTCGGGCTCATACTCGGACTCCTTGAGGGTGAATGAGATGGACTAGAACTGGAAGGAGGTGTTGCGGGACAAGAACCTGTAGCAGGTGTTGGATTCATTACGCCATTGGTAGGGGAACAATCATTCCTGTGTCGATTAGAATGATGTGTGTTGGTTAGAACAAAGCATGCATTTCAGGAGAGAAACAGGTATCATAATAATGAACTTACACATCAATATACCATGTATCACCATCTATA
>Ga0214478_100112_pt1 | contig 41433 bp, 31 predicted proteins | sample M1_20Mar14CPVII9_2_FD_178001 | JGI IMG/M metagenome (GOLD analysis project Ga0214478, IMG submission 178001) | Marine eukaryotic communities from Monterey Bay, California, United States - M1_20Mar14CPVII9sort6BwellD7 | ecosystem: Environmental > Aquatic > Marine > Unclassified | place: USA... | reverse complement strand
CTCTTCAGTTAGTTCATTGCCTTCGTATTCGAGATGTGTATGCCTCTCTTCCATCGTTTTGCCCTTTTGTTCTAACTGACGCTTCGTACGATGATACAAGCCTCGGAGCTTGACTACTGGATCGATTATTAGCTCAACAACTGTAATGTTTCCTCTATGTATACCACCATCTATAAGTGTATCAATAACAAAGTCACGGGATTCTTGATTGTATGTGGCATGGGTAAGAACGACTCTGTCATGATCTTTGGCTGCATCGAGTGTTTGATTTGCAATCTCCCCAAAGTAAGTCGAAGATTTCCCACCTGATGCAAAGTAATCTTCGTCATGTCACTATACTTTGGCATTATCATACTTTTGAGTGGTCCATCTCCATCGATATGCTTGTATCCATGTACTACTTGTAAGTAATCTCCGCTGAATGACTGTTTGTATTTTGTGTATGTGTTTTCGGTATGGCAATGGAAAGAATTGAATATGTGAATCTTATCATAGAGTATCAATATACAAACAATATGATGTGGTAATCTCACCTTGCCTGTTCCCGCTGGAGCTACTAGGTAAACTACTTGTGTGGATTCGATTGTCATTTTTGTCTTTGTCTTTCTTTAGCTTCGTGTCTGTGTTGTCTTTACTTGTATGTACTTTATTTTATTGTCCTTTGTTTATATTTGTTGATTTATGAGACAGTGGGGTATATACGATACCGACATATCTTGTTTGCTCGTATCAAGTACAACCAAGATGCTTGTGATACTCCACCCCCCCAAAATATATGTGAGCAATGCAAGAATGACAGTGACAGAGGTTAAGATGTTATTTCCTTCATCGCGAATCACTAACCGGTATATTTGTAGTATGATTGCAATAGGCCAGGGCAAGCAAAGCAGAAGTTGGCGGCCTATTGCAATGAGTATAATTGTCCGGAGTCTATTGATATATCTGTATATTAAGGGGTCGGTGTGGTAATTCATATTGGTATTTAGCTGTTTGTATGGATTCGCAGAAGCAAGCAAAAACAGTATTGCAAAAATATATAGAGGTGAACCGTCTTTATTGCAATGGAAGAGGTTAATACTGCTAATAAACGTCTCAAATTAGCTCTTGATAATCATGAACGTGATTTAAAAGAACAGATTGCAGAATTAGATGATCTAGAAAGTAAACTGAATGAGCGTCTACATGAACTAAACAAAAAGAAACAACAAATTGCACAAACACATGGCAGTACAAATATATCCGGTGGCTACACGTAGGGTCAGGATCCTACGATTGTCAAATCTGAAAATTGCAATGGAGTTGAAAGTTGGTTGATACATCATTGGAAAGCCCTTGATGAGTAGAGTCCAAAACCATGTTGTACTTCTTTAGTTTTTGACATCGTGTGATTTTATGACCCATTTTGGGGGTAAAAGGTATGCCAGCTGGAACAATTCTCCCCAGGTTAAGGATAATCCCTAACTAGCTCTAACAAAATCACTAACAAAATTTTTAAATAAAAAAAGAAGTACATAAAAGATTCATTCTTAACTCACTGAGAGCATTCGATTAAGCCTATTTAAGCCTACCATAAGTCCCCTGGGGGCTCAGATTTGACATAGGGGGTAGGATACCGGACCCTGACCCTACGTGTAGCCCGGTGATGACCTAATCGAGATTAATGCTGGTGGTAAGGTTATTGCCGCCAAACGATCAACATTAACACAATTGGATGGTACCAGATTGGAGGCTTTATTCAGCGGTCGATGGGAGAAGAAGATATTAAGAGATAGTCATGGGCGTATCTTTTTGGATGTCAATCCAGTTTGCTTCCAAGCTATTGTAGATTACCTCACTGAGATGTTGATTTCATCAGAGGACAATCTCCCCAAACTACTACCGATAGTAGATGATGAACATAAAGATATTATGAAACACCAAATTGAATTGTTCGGGCTGTTCTCACACAAACAAAGTCTTTCTAATAGTAGTATTATCAAAGAGAGAACCCATATTGAACAGTTACATAATTGGCTAAATGAAGATGGCTCTGATGGAGAGCTAGGTCTTTTGTACCGAGGATCACGGGATGGATTTACTTCAAAGGATTTTCATGACACATGTGATAATAAAGGTCCCACTCTTACCATTGTTAAGACAAAGGATGGATACGTCTTGGGAGGGTATTCAAATACATCATGGAGTATCTATGAATTTCCTGGTGAGGTGCGTGTTATTTACAAGAAAGCTGACAAAGCATTCTTATTTCTACTCACCGATTCCGATGGTATTCATGCACCCTATAAAATGAAGTTGAATAGTTATGGTGGTGGAGATGCCATATGTCATTCTTCAGGCGAGGCTGGTCCAACATTTGGGTCTGGGCATGATTTGTATGTATCATTGCATGCAAACGATCCAACACTCAACCTTTGGTTGGGGAAGGGTGGTTCGTATATTTCATCAGATATTCCTGAACAACTAACTAGCCCCGGATCTGGATACAAAACATTGCCAATCGAGGAGATTGAGGTATACCAAGTATCATCTAACGAGAGTACAAAAGAGCAAATCCAAGAGAACTCGGAGGACAATAATCCAATCAATATGGATGATATCAATACTGCAATCATTACAAAACGGAAATCTCTTCTTAGCTTTGAATCAGACATACAATACCGGGAAGATAGTTTTAATGACGAACAATCCTTTATTACATCATTCACAAGTGGGGAAACAAAGGATATCATAACCCTCAACGTCAATGGAACAACCATGGCCACTACACGAGCTACTCTATGTACTGCTGAGGAATCTTCATTAGCTCAACAATTTGATGACACAAAGTGGACGGAACAAGGATGTAGCAATCTCCGTGTCAAAGAATGGACTCCTGATGATGTATGTGATTGGGCTAAGAAGGTAGAAGGCATTCAAGAGGATGTGGGTAGCATTTTGAAAGAGAATAATATCACAGGCTGTGAGCTACTTACATTAAACATGGATGGATTGAATATGATTGGTATTGAACGGGCTGGTACATTGTGTCTACTCTTGGAGGAGATTAAGAAGCTGAAACAATCAAGTCAAGAAGTTGTTACTCTCATCGAGCATAGTCCCTACTGCTTTGGTAAGATATTGGATTATCTTAGAATGAAGCAGATACATTCAGAAGGTCTTGTATCATCAAAGCCACCGTTACCGACGGTATGTGATTCCCAAAAGGAAAGATTTAGAAAGGTAGTTCCCCCGGAGATTGTGCAAAGATGATATTGGACTAGGTTTATATATGTACTTGACGAGATATGCCTGAGTATCAATATCAAACTAAGTACTAAAACTAGAACATCTCATCATAATATCATACAATTTAATACATCATTATGTGGCCATTCTACCTATCAATCAATACACCAAAATTCTAACAATCGAATCCAGCTTCGGTTGCATAGTTTGATCCTCTGCATACTTCTCTTTCAATCCAATTGTACGCGCGTGATATTCGAGCGTATACCCCAGGAAAGTTAGCTGAAGCACAACCAACACCCCAGCTCACAACTCCCACTTGAATGTCTTGGCTGTTTGTAGCGGTGCCTCCCTTGATAACTAATGGTCCTCCGGAATCTCCTTGACAACTATCTTGTCCACCTCCTACTTTACGTGCACATAGCATGTTATCAGTAATCTGATCCTTATATGAATCATACCAGCCCCCCTCAATCCCCTCGCTATTATCACATACATTATTACTAATCACATCCACGTCAACCTTCATTAACACATCGCTAAGATCGGATACACTATCACGAATGTTAGTATCACCCCATCCCATAACTCTAACACTTTGTCCAACGTATGGACGGGCTGGGTTCTTATTCAACTTTACTAATTCAAAGTTATCACCCACAACTGGGACTGGACGTTCAAGGAATATCACCATGAAATCATTATCTGTGGTTTGTGGATCATATTGTGGATGTGGTACCTCCTTCCTCATTGGTATGGCAACTCCATCGGTATCATCTTCAATGTTATGACGGCCAGCAACTGCAAAGTATTCACCACCCTTACAATGTGCCGCAGTTAATACTACATCCTTGGCAATTAACGATCCACCACAGAAGTGACCAATGTTATCATATAACGAGACTGCATAGGCATGTCGATCTTCTACGGCTTCATTACCACCTATAATACGTGTGTTTGTATCTCTTGAACTTGTCCCATGTAACTCACGATCGATGTTGGTATTTGATGATTCTGTATCATTATTTTGTCTACGTAAAAGAGATCTAGCATTGCATTGTTGTTGAGATGATAGTACAAGTATAATTGTGGATAGAATTTGTTGAGCCTTCATGATATTGATGGGTTATATTTTTGTTGCAATAGAAAGATATCGGCGGCCGCTTGAGAAAATTATGAGCCGCCATTGTAATAGTAATCACACTCATCATGAACTGGGATATAACGTTGCAATCTTGCAAAGGGGAAGTGGTTAGTGGAGATACTTATGCTTGGCTTGCTCACATTTTAGTGCTCTTGCTTGTTAAATAAAAAAGTAGGTTGCATCGCCAAATCATTACACGGCTGCGTTTTTTACTTTGTAGTACATATACTTGTTGCTACTCATTATCTACCTAACCAGCCATGCCAACACTTCAACAGCTCAATATTGATACAGAGACGCAGGAGAAGCTCTCCACAGGCGGCGGTGGTATAAAAAAGCGTAAGCTTCATCCATCTTCTTCTAACAATAATGAACAAGTAAAATCACCACACAACACAAAAAAGAAGCATTGGTCACCTCCAAAACCAAAGTCAAACTCAACAACAACCTCCAATACCCAACAACGTTATGCACCAATTAAAACACCATCAGCATTATTATCACGTAATCCAACTCAATTATCAAATTCACTCCAAACATCACTACACAATATAAAATCAATACGTAACAATGCTGCTATTGAAATTATTAATAATGAATACATTGGACATGGAAAGCAATGTGAGGAGATTATTAATTGTGTTTCTGGATATTGTATTGTTAATGATGATCAGCAACAAACCAATAAGCATCGCCCTACGGCATTATTAGCGGGAACAGTTACCGCACTTGATTTGTGTGCTCGTGAACTGTTGTTGAAAAATCTAGCAACAAGCAGTACTTCAGGCAATGGCATAGGCCGTAGTAACGATTATATTAGTACGGGTAGCAAATCGATAGATCAACTATTAGCACCCGATTCGTCATACACGTCATTTGATGAAGGTTGGACTATTTCATATCCGTACAAAATACCAAGCAATAACAACTATGAGAATGAGCAGCATCAAACGGCAGTCAACAATACATGCCCCCATCCTTCGTCGTCGTCGTCATCTCATGGAGGAGTGCCATTCGGCATGGTAACAGAATTATCAGGTCCACCATCCTCAGGTAAGACACAATTGGCATTAAGTATTGCAGCACATGCCGTAGTTGATAATCAAATGAACGTGCATTATATATCCGGTGTGAATAGTACCAAGGCATTATCACGACGATTGTTTAGTATCTTTTTGGAGTTGGCACGTTCTTCTGTTGTTGTGAAGTATCAGCAGTCGAATGGTGGTGTAAGTGTAGGGAGTATGACTTATGAAATGGAAGAGGAGGCCAAATCTATTGCGTTAAAGGCATTAGATCGTGTTCATGTTGCCTCGGTACCTGATGCATATTCGTTATTGGCAATGCTAACATGGATTGATAATGAGGAGAAGTCACATCGAATGAAGGATGGCAGCTCTAATAGCAAGAGGAGGAAAAAAGAAGACGGTGGCACGTTATTGGTAGTAGATTCAATATCGGGATGTTTAGGTCATCATTTGTCAAGTGAGGGAGGTGCCGCATTAGCGAATCAAGTTGCCTTGACGTTGCGTCAATTGGCACGTTCACATGATGGTCATATCGTAGGTGATAGTAGCGGTGTGGATCCATTGTCTGGTATACTGTCAGCTCGTCGGTTTGCAGTGGTAGTTACAAACGGATCGGTTCCCAAATACTCATTAGATAAGGAACAGTCTGTCGGATCATTATCATCGGTCAAGGTAACACCAACATCAATTTATAATCAAACACAAAACAAACCAGCCATGGGACGATATTGGCACGTGAGTGATGTAGGGATATGGTTAGAAGAAGACAAGTCTACTTCACAGTATCCTCAACAACACCAACAGCCGATTAACTTTTACGAGGATACCTCAGTTGTTGGGTTGGCACTTGCTGAGAAGAAGATTGTTTGTGCTACGTTACAGAATCATTATGGCAAGACTTGTAGAAGAATCGGAGAGAATAATGGTGGACAGACGATGAATGATAGGCCAATTGCCAAGTTTCGTATTAGAGGAGGTGGTATAGATGACGTATAAAGTCTATGCCTGTTTAGTATGATATCGGTTGCCTAAAATAAAGTTATACCCTATACGAATCCGTATATTCACTTCCGACTATGAGCTCCTAGCCACTATCAGATAGATCTTCTTTAAGCTGACAATACCGTTCATAGCTCATTCCAATTGATAAATTGATACCATGACCGGAACTCTTTTGTCTCTTTGCATTGGACTTATCATCAGATTCAATGCCGCTGCCTCCCTTGATAATCTGATTCAATGTTATACCAGGATTTGAATTGCTCACATCATATTCAGATAGTATCTCGGGGTATTGTCTTAGCAAAAAGAATGAACTTGTTATACTCTCGTCAATTTCCCGATTCTCTGTGACTCGATCACACATTTCTTTAAAGTCCAATTCCTTACCCTCATTTGAATCCCTTGCGGCCAAGGCAAAGGACGGTAGACCCGTCAAGTTATCAATAACACTAGCTGCTTCTGGGTATGCTTTCCAGATATTTCGTACTAGTTCATAGCGGGAATTTCTTTTCAACACATGTAGGGTAGTGGGGTCAGATGCTAAATGTAGTGGAAGTCTACCATCCTTATCCAACTGACGTGCACACCGAGGAACCGCCCCTAGGATAATCTTAATGAGGCTGTGACAGTATCCCTCTTGATCTTCGGCTTTGACTGGTGCCATAAAGAAGTATGAGTGATTCATAATCATTCTGTGGATTGGATAATCTTCATCTGAATTCTTTTCTTCCAAAAACTTGCTGTCGGCAGAGAGGAGTTCTTCTATCTTGCCCTTGCTATAAGTTTGCCCTTTCAAATCGTTGCAACAATCCAAGGACATTAACCCAGGGAGACAAATTGTGAATGCTTTGGACAAAGATATGCTGTCAATGTCTCTCGCTCTTTGATTGTTTCCTTTATCCCCTTTATCATTACCCCCGTCTTGTAATTGTAAATAATGGTAGCAAGTTGCCTTTAGTAGGAAGGTAAAGTCATCGTTATCGAGTGGATGTTCCTGTCCTCCGTGTACCATTCCTAATTGCAACCCCGCCCAGAAATTAGATAACGAGGAGTGGTCACCATCAGCCAACTTGACCAATGGCGATTTATCAAAGTCACTAATTGTCAAAACTAAATACCGAAGGATAGCAGAGAAGACTTGAGGCGGGTGACGTGATCTGTTTTGACTTTGAACGAGCGTGAATATCACAGAATGTGACATGTTTGTCATACTACGCCCTTGTTTATCCTCCATATACAAAGCATTATTATCAGAATCAATCTTAATCAGTAGTTTCACCAGATCAAGCGACCCACCATACTCTAAAACCATATGAAGAGGGTATCCCTTGTTTCCTAATGTACATGCCAAGTTATTGAATCCCCCCAATCTCTCTTCAAGGGGAATTATATCCATGAGTGTCTTAACAACTTCAACCGGAGGATCCATTTTACAGATCAAATGGAATATATTGTCACCATTATTCAAGTCTAAACGAGTGTGTAAACAGCTCCTCCGAAACTCAATGGTTGTACTACCTAATGATTTGAGTTTGTCATGAAAAGTAATCCAAAATACAGTTCTATCTTCTCTATCTATATCATCTTCAACATTTAAAATGAATGCTAACTCATTAAATACATCATTCGCCTCCTGGGGTGCAATCTCGTCTATTAATTCCACTACCTTATGTTTTAACTGCTCTCCTTTTGTAAATAATGTACTAGCCGCAGCTGCTTTGTTATCTCCCGCTGCTGTAATGTTAATCTTTAATTGTTGAAGTAGCAACTCGGCCTGTTCGATACGTGCTAATAAAGTCATCTCCTCTTCTGCCTCATCATCACTTGAGGACATATTGTTTCCCTCATCCTCATCGCTTGACATGTTGTTCTTATATTATTGCCTATTGCAAATGAATAAATATAGATGCGTGTTGCAATGCTAATGTATATCGTGGTATAGTTGTATATATAGCGTGTTTCAATTATAACCTTAGAACAGCTCGTATATGTTCTATTGCTTTGTTTTTCAGAGTGTATGATTGTATGATAATACCTACTAACTGTAATGTAATGGCACAAAAGTCTCTAGCAGAGAGTAGCACTTCCTTTTTAATTTGCAAAAGCAAATATGTAGTATGTTTTTGCACTGCCTATCTCCACCGCTAACTCTGCAAAAATTCAACGTTCCTTTAATAATATAGGAGGCCTTAGATAAATACTATGTATATTAACAATAAGGAGTGTAGACCAATCAGCAAGTTAGAGGTAAAAGTCGACAAGTACGATACTCAGATCATAAAAGTACCTACAAGTGGAATATTTAGGCAAATACCAATTTCATTTCTCTTCTTGAAAATAGCATTGTGCGCCGCGCCAATATACCCATCGGACAACTCCAATAAGTATGGCTAGACATTCATTAAATGTAGCGATATCATCTCCGCTACCGATGAATGTATTGCAAGAAGTCAGCATACTAAAGAAGAAAAGAAGAAAAAGATCTCAAAGAAGACAAAGAACATGTGGAAGCTTCTTCATTTCAATAATAGTTATACTGCAAAGCAGTAGTAGAACAATAGCTTTTATATCTCCTAGAATAATATGTATAAGACGACAACATACTTGTATAAGGTTTGCTCAGTTGAAAGAAGATGAAGATACTTCGATAATAATACGGCAAAAGTTAGAGCATGAGATTAATGACGACTGCTCAATAGAGGAAGAAGGGATATCGCCACTGATGCTGTCCTCTATAGCAACAAGCGATGATATCGATATAGACAACGGCGAGCATATTTGCAAAGAAGAGAGCAGTATTGAGACCGCAAAGCACAATGACGATACAGCTCATAATGATGAAATAATAGAAGAAAACGAGCAACACAGCAAATTATCCCCTCAAACTTCCTCTCAAACTTCCACCAATAACATTAGCCAACAAGACGACGAAGAATTATTCAATCAATACAATGTAATAAACAACCTAGAAAGTGCCTCCAAACGACTACTAAGCGAATTAGAAATCACATCATCCACCTACACTACAAAATCACAAACCTCCTACTCGTCACTAGCAAAATTATCAAAAGCACATCATTCAATGTTATCCAAATCAAGTAACATGCGTCGTCAACGATTTGTAACAGGTAAATATCCTTTATACATTTCCGTACTTCAAAATCCAACAAACAAATGGCTCGGATTAGCATCCTCCCAAATCTACTTAAATGGTACATCTATAGATAAATCATTAGCATCCACAAATATATACAATTGGTTAAACAATAATGAACGTATAAATTTAGTTGATGAATATGAATTATTAAATATTGAATTATTAGCAGAGATATATGTAAAGAAACCTGGATATGTCAATATATTACCCAGAGGTGGTGCTGGACGGTCTTTGATAAGTAGTCAAGAGGGTAGTAATAATGATGGAGATAAACCATTTTTTTGGAAGAGTTGGAAGACACGAAGAAAAGAAGATGATCTTATCAAGAGCAAGTTGGATGAGTTAGACAATGCAGACGATGAAACAAACAACAGCAAGGAACGACTATGGGTAACGGGCTTTTCATTAACAAAGTCAAGAGGAGAGATGCATACCGTTGATGTTGAGAGTGGTAAAGTGTCAAATGTTAATGATAGGACACGAAAGGCTATATTATGGCCTAATGAGGTAACGTCTATACCCAAGCAGGTATATCCAAATAAAAAAAAGAACAATACAAATCAGACAAACACAATGAAAGATATAGAAATAGAATATGAAGATGCACTACTTGTAACAGATGGTTTCCTCGTACCAGGAAAAGATAACGGTGGATTATATGTCGTGAAGAATCCAGGGAATAGTATCTCTGAAGAACAGATATGTCTAACGGGTGAGGTACAATCACAGAATTGGTTCTATCATCGTGCAATATGGATGGATATTACGGGTGATGGACGACAGAGTATATTAGCGGCAAGGGCTAAGTTTCCTTTGATGAAGAATAGCAATGGCAGTGGATCAGGTGCACAACACCGACAAGATGATAAGGGCACTTCCCGTAGTATGGGAAAGGGACAAGGTCAACTAGTATGGTTAGAACGTCCCCAACCACACTCCTTCTGTGCAAATACCGGTACACCGTTAGATGCCGACGGAACAATATTCGATCCATTCAGTGTCAAGAATACACCATGGAAGTTACGTATATTAGATGAAGGACCCGACGTTATGTTCAGTGTAGCTGACCTTGACCCCACAGATGATACGATTGAAATTATTGCAAGTCAATTCTTTAGTAAGAAGTTATCATTACATTCCTTAAAGATTGGAAGTGATCCACGGATTGTATTCCGACGAACGATTGATGATCGGTGTGGTGCTGCTTTTAGTTCATTACTTGCCGATTTGGATGGACTTGCCACTACCACTACATCATCATCTTCAGGTCAGCAGAATCTTAATCAACCAAAAGTAATTGATAGTGGCAGTACAGTCGTTTCATTACAAAAGGGTGATGCATTCTCTCATTTGTTAGTAACAAGTCATGAATGTAGTTATGTCGACGACACTGATACAAACACCAAAGAGAATCAGTCATCATCATCGGCACCAAGTTATGGTAGCTCAACTACCACCAACGGTCAATCCAAGATTGACGGTGGATCTCTATTTGGATATAGAATCCCATCCGGTAAAGACGCTTGGAAGACAAAGCCATGGCAACGTTCCATAATAGCCACGGGATTTAAAGTCGATAGTCAACTAAATAATATGATCAATCCGGGCGCACCTGGCTTCTGTTACACCTTTTTTCCAACACGAGATGGGGGCACGAATAATAATAATAAGAAATGGTCCCGACCATTAATTGGTATATCGGGTGATTGTGCCGAATCTGCTTATATACTACGTCCCATTCAAGAAAGTGGACAAAGAAGTTCCTCTTACATTCGAGATGGCGGGAGTATAGATAAAAGTACCAACTATGCATTAATGTGTGAAATTAAATGCAAAAGTACCGTGGGTAGTTTAGCTATTGGGTATGATGATTTACATTCCGAAGAGGCTGAACAACAGAGTGGATATGCCAAGATATATATCCCATGCTATGAACAGGATAAGATACTTGTTTTCTCGATGGGGAGTGGAGAGGAGGAGTATATTATAGACGAAGATGATGGTTGGTAATAGATATATAAATAAGATTGTAGAACACGCTAGCTACAAAAATAACAACAAATAGACTTCAAATATTAGATGTCCCTTAGCATTAATCTAGCATTAACAATACCTTAGCATTAATCTCTCATCTGCATTGCAATACAAGTCTTCACTCCACAAACTCTGTTGAACGAAGGACATGTTGTAAGCTGCTAACTGTATACAACACTTTTGTTGTATTATCTAATCCCCGAATTCCCAATTAAGCCAATGGGGAAAATATAACACTTCTCTCTCTTTTAATAATCACTAAACATATCCTTCTCCTCAGCTTGTTTATTCTTCTCTTCTTCATCAGCCTCAGTCCACGTTCCTGCCTTTCTCATCTTCTTCTCACGGAATGCACGTACCATCTCTTCTGTTTCTGCCTTTTCTTGTGCAGTCTACATATTGTGCATAAGATATGAGCAAAACAATATCTCTCGTATCATGATGTCAAATAGATACAATATCGATTCACACAAACAATAAAAACTTACCAATCCCAACGAGTTCAAAAAAGTTTCCTTACCCTCATCACTTAAATCTTGTTCAGCATATGTCTCGGCAACTAAGTCTGCATATCCACCCTCACCACTTTCAACTAACGCCCCAACAATCATTGTACTAATAACAGAACCCAACATAACAATTCCCCCGCCCGCGAATACCTTACCGAATTCATCATCTGGTATGTTATCTATATCGGCTGAGATTGTTGATATGTAATTAGATGTTGAGTGGAGTGTTTCTAGGGGGAGGTGTAGATTTAGTTTTGTTGTTTGTCTATTATTAGCGGGGCTTTGTATTCTAGATGGAGTTGTGAAAGCCTCGACATTATTATTACTACTGCATGATAGACATGCTGCCGCTGTACATATTGTTGCTATTGATCGCTTCATAGTTGCTATTGATTGTTGATTGATTGCATAGACACCAACGAAGAATGAGTCAATAATAAATGACATTTGCACAAAATAAAGATTTTCTTCAATAGATTCCACGTTGCTTCCTTTTAAGGAGTTTCATGTCAGAAAACTGAATCATCTTGAAAGAGATGTGAAGACGATAGTAGTGATACTGTATGCTATCTTTGTCAAGATGGTAACAGTATGCCGGTGTTTTTTCATATCATAAATTAGAGTCAAGGAAGAGGGATAAGTCAATACATACTTTAGCAGCGGCGTACAATTGTCTTGTCGTTAGAGGAGATATACAGGTGTCGATGATGTTTCACATCATAAATTACAGTCAGAGAAAAGGAACACAGTTAGGGCAAGCATAGAGCTATGCGCTTTGAACACAAGATTGGGGTGGTAGTATGCCGGTGTTTCATCTCATAAATTACAGTCAAAGAAAAGGAGAAATAGAAGAGGCGTTTGTCTCATTGTTAGAATTTGCAAAGCAAACAGTTATCTCAAAGTTTCAACTACTGTACATATTATCAGAACATTATATAGTATTATCAGACGACGATAGTATTGCAAGTAAACAAGTAAAGCGATTGGATAAAACAACAAGACATACCTAGCACTAACATAATTGCATCGATCATTTCATCATACATCGTAGTTCAATTTATACATATAACATGACGACATTCGTAGAACCAACTATTCTATGGAAAGGACAAACTTTTAGTGGTATAGTAGAATGCAACAGTGTACTTCATCGTATCCAATCGGGAGTTTTACCAATGTCTAAAGAAGATATACAAAAGCTTGCAAAGCACACATCAAACGGAGATGAAACATTATCCAAACTATCCGATGAAGAAGTATTATCAGAGTTTGAAATTACAGATCAAAAGATATTGGAACGTATATGCACAATACATGGTAGAACGATGCAATTAGATTGGAAGGATATATCAATGAAAACAAACTGTGTCAATACAACAGATGGAACAGTACTCGAATATCCAAAAGTCTTTCGAATTACAGGCTCACCTGACTTTGATACAGATTTCTTAGCCCGGTTACATATCCTAAGAAGAAAAGAAGATAATGCACCAGGTGAAGAGTTTGTAAAAGTACTAGGATGTGTAACTTGGTTCATGGTAGTAGAAGATACAGTAGCAAAAGTCGAGGTACCAAAGGGATATCAAATCTTTTACCATGGCTTTGTTGAACATGGTGCTTTATTAGATACAGTTGCCGAGTTTGTAACTTGTACACAAATTATTGGACCGTCAGAGTGGGAGTTGGAAGCAACTGGGAGGGAGAATTCATTATTGGAAGATACTAAGAGACGTCGCTTAGAAGCTACGAAGAAGGAGTGATCTGTGTGCTACACTAAAATGTATGATATGATATGCTTGGATTGAATAGACAGACAGATAGACATACCTGTATAATATAATAATGTAAGATAAAGTAAAGAAGGGAGATGCTTGACACATCTTATGTATAAATTTAGGGAGCAGGATGATACCCTCAGTGTTTATACCACAACAACAGTGAATTGATATATTGAATCAGTACTAGACAAGGAGTACATAAGGTGCTTGGTAATCTTCTTTCAGTAGATAGAGAAGATATCATGTAGACCTAGTAGAGACTAAAGGCTAGGAGGCTTCTTGGCTGGATTGGGAGCGAGCATATCTTCTTGGTATCCTAGGATACCAATGAAGGTGGGTGCTCAAGCAATGACGCATCATCACCGTGTTTAGTATAGATATTAATATTTATCGATAATAGGCGATTGCTATAGACAGACATCATCAGTATGAGGAGTGTATTAGTAACAGGCGGAAACCAAGGTAATACTGAATTTGTTTGATAATATATAGTATCATTCGTATTATTTTTTTGTTGCAATGCGTTTTTGCAAATCGGATCAATATCAGGGGATTTTTGAGATGAACCCCTGCATCATATGCTCAAACTTTTAAACATATCTCATTGTACACACATCATATACAGGAATTGGATATGCACTTTGTAAGCAACTTGCAACAAAAGATAATTGTCATGTGTTGCTAACAGCACGTAACCCCGACCGTGGTCAAAAGGCAGTCGATACAATTCGTAAACTCGGGGGATCTGTAGAGTTTATACCACTTGATGCTTGTGATGAAGATTCTATTAAGAATGCAGCCAAAACTACCAAGGATATCTTATCAGAGAAGAAGTTGTATGGCATTGTTAATAATGCGGGGATTGGGATTAACACTGGTATATCTAATGAATTAATGTTGAAGACGAATCTATATGGACCCAAGTTGGTTTGTGAGAACTTTCTCGAGCTGTTAGATCCTGAAAACGGCAGGATTGTTAATCTAGGTAGTGGTGGAGGACCAAGTTATGTTAGTGGAGTTCGTTCTAAAGAAGATTTAAAGATACTATGTTCACCAGATAGTGAGGCATGTACCTGGGAATGGATTGAAAACTATGCACATAAGAACATTGAAAATGGATACGGATTTACAAAGGCTATGTTGGCATGCTATACTGGTTTATTTGCAAGAGAACATCCAAACATCAAAGTTAGTTGCGTCACCCCAGGATATATCCTTACACAAATGACTGATGGATATGGTGCAACTAAAAGTCCTGAAGAGGGTCTTGTTTCTATCAGAAAAGCTCTGTTTGATGATCTGCCTGGAAATGGATGGTATTATGGTAGTGATGGTGAGAGGTCTCCATACCATTTCATGCGTTCACCTGGAGAACCAGTTTATGATGGTGTGAATCCCTATCTTTAATCTCGGGTGATTGAATTAAGTTAAGTCTAAATATACTGTTTAGATACGATGGGAAAGTAAATATCAATATGTATTGACCTTTCTTGTATCTAGGTTATGTCTTTGGCAAGACAACTTCCAATACCTGATTCAGATCATCACCCGATATACCAAAGGCAGCTCGAAACACATCATATAATAGAAATTGACCCGCAATGATACACCCGGCCCATACCGATCGACTACCCAATCCTCGAAAGAGTGACCCGACTCCATCCTCTTCTACCATTATTTGTGCACCTTCTACTATCCCCAATGACCGTGATCCACCACTTTGTTTGGCAACATATGTCAATATTGAATCGGCAGGTTGACTCACTACACTTGATAATGCACCTGATATACCTCCCGCTACTAAACTAACACCCAAAGCTGTATATGTAGCATCTCTTAATCCCGGCCATGTTGCAAATATAGCCTCGGATGCTCTTTCAAATGCCAAGAATTTCACTGAACCAAATATAACCTGTCGTGTCATTAATGATGGTAATCCAGCATATACATTCTTCCATCCCACTTCTATATTTTCTGTTGCAATTACCTTCATAGTACCCACTAATCCCAATTCACGATATATCTCCGGTTGTGCCACGGCACGTATTCGACATGCCTCTATGGGTGTTAATCCCAAACTTGCAATAACACTAGCCAATGCACCAGCTACTAAAGCTACATCATTGGCATGTGCTACTGCATATGCAGAACTTAATATTGTTTCACTAATGTATCGTTTGAAGAATGCATAACTTGGATAAACAGATATACCATACCATAAATAACCAACAATGGTCGCCTGTGTACCTAGCAATAAAGCATTTAAACCTTCCTCCTTGGCTATTTTGGAAGCACCATCGAATATACCATCATATTGATCTGGATTCGTTTGTAACCGTGTCTTGACAACGTCTAATGGAATAACTAACGTATGTGTTAATGCGCATCCTGATCCGCCACTAATGCCTAGTAATGCATATACATCTAATGACAATGTTCGTTCTCTACTTAGTGATTGGGAAGATAGTGGACCAAATGTTGTTGATATTGCCTGACGATCTTGTTGTTTATCATCATTAATGTTAATTTCAAATAAGTTAATAGATGGCGTGATAATAAATGATTTTGTTGATTCATTGTATTGTACTTGATACTTATTGGGCAATAATAATGTAAAATCTTCTTGATAGTTTGTTGGAAAGTTGTCTGATTTTGTACCCTTGTTATTGCTCAATGCTGTCAATACATTAGGGTCTAGTTTACGTAGCTCGTCAATTGGTTGATAAACAGTTGGTAACATTGCAAATAATAATGCAATATCACGTATAGCACCCTGCTGACTACCATACTTGTCAATTAAACTTGTAAACAGTGTAGTATACTCTTCTTTTACTTTGGTATAACTTTTTATATTACCTTCATTTACTCCACTGACATAACTATACAATCCTTTCTGTATAGAAGATGCATAACTCCCGAATGAAGTATATTGTCGTTTCTTCGCTTCATAACTTGGTAATAGTGTATATGTTTGTGATTGATCAGTCCACCAATTTGATGCACCGACATCATAATGGAGTAGGAAGCGTGCTAGGTAGGTTGCAAATGATGGTGGGACGATACGTGCCGAAAGTGGTATTGATTGTGTTTGTTGGATTTTATTATCATTCCATGTAGCTTTTCCGAGTGTTAGTTGTTCGAGAGTGTCATTGTTATCTTGGGCTGATGCTATTTGTGTTTGTGTGAAGAATAAGAGAGATACCACTGCCATTGATGTTGTTTGAATTGCAGATCGTCTTGATATTGAAGTGTCAGTATTTGCAAGTTCATCTTGTCCTTCCATCAGACTTGGTATTATATCAACAGATCGTATATCATCCTCATGTTGAACATGAAGTCTCAAGGATATCAAATTATTGCAATTTTTTGAGGTTGGGGATAATGAGGTACTGTGCTTCAACGCCGCTGACCGCCGACCGGGAAAAGTAAACGAATAGACTGCACTATTAAAGAGACATATTGGTAGGGCATAGGCAAGGGTAGTGGAGCATTTCATGGTAGCTTATCAAGTAATGCCGATATGAGGAGAGCAAGTGATAATATTGAGTAGTTATTAGTAGTTAGTGGATAAAAGATTAGTATCTTTTTTGGCAAAAAGCATTGAATTCTCTTCTCTACTACAAAAGCGGCGGCCGATATAAAGCCACACACGACAATATACAATATCAAGCTTTCTAATACAAGTAGTATCATCTAACAAAGGAAAATGAGCATCAATAAAAATAAAAGTTATGAGACATCATCTACATTTATCGATCATATCGTCACTATATGTCTAATCATATACACATTGCCCTTCATTTTCTTCAGAGGAGGAGTTGTCGGCGGAGAATTAATGGAATTATATAATAACTATAATCTTCAATGCAAATCAGCTATTCTTGGTACACTCGGTCTTCGATATTCGTTATGTACTAAACGTTCGAAGAATGTATTACATGTGATATCGTTACTTGTATTGATTTACTTATGTGATGTATACATACCAAAACCATTACCGGGACCAAATGAGAGTTTTAATGAGAGTAAGACTATTGTTATTACAGGTGCCAACAGTGGTGTAGGATATGAAACAGCACGTCAATTGGCAGTAAATTATGGTATGAATGTTATCATGGGTTGTAGATCAAAAGTCAAATGTGATAAAGCTACATCAACTATCATGAAAGAGATTGCTACTGCTGTAAAGTTCAAGAAGGGAAACATTTCTCCTGCCATAATTGACATGTCTGATTTGGATAGTGTTAAAGCATTTGTATCTCATCATGAAGGTAAACAGATTGATATACTATTCAATAATGCAGGCTATGTAACAGTACCAAACGTTCCTGTGAACAAGTATGGTTTGGATACAGCATTTCAGGATATGCATTTATCACACTTCTATCTGACTGAGCAATTGTTGAAAAGAAATCCAACGTTGCGAGTTGTTAATACTTCCTTATCAATCATGCATAATGCATGTTCTGGTGCATTTAGTAGACTACCTGATCCCATCTTTAAGAATCATCCTGGATGTTTAGATGAGGAATATTTGAAGACTGGTATTCGTAGCGAGACGGATGAGGGAGCATATCCACAAAGTAAGATGGCAAACATGATGCATGCGGTGAAATTACCTGAATACCATCCACAATCGACTGCTGTTGCTATTGAACTAGGATGGGTAGGTACGAGTATCTTCCCCTTTATGGATATGAAATTATCTCCCGAGCGTATGCTTTTGATGAGAGGTGCTCAAGTTGGAGTACTGCCCATAATCCATGCAATCTTGTCAAGTGATGAAGAGCTTATGGAACCTACCAATGGTAAGAAAGGTGTCATGATGACCGTGTTTGGACAACCGGCAGAAGCTTTTACAACACATGGTTGGTGGAAGGGAGACGTGAGCAAAGAACGAATGGAAGATCTGAGTGACAAGTTATGGCAAGAATCTGTTAAGATTTTGCAAGAATTGGGGTATTTAGACTCATAGATAATGAAGTATCGTACATCAACGACACTGACTGTCGACCGGGTGAAGTAAACGAATATACTGAACTATTATAGAGATATATCGGTATGATATAGGCAAGGCTAGTAGAGCTTTCATATGCTATCAGTTTTCATTCTGCACGGAAAATTGAAAACTCTTCTATGGGATACCTCGAATCCAACGCTTTACAAAAAGCAATTGCAAAAGTTGAACATCAAAAAGATATCCAATCCTATTACTAATAGACAACGCCGTCCATGCGCTACTAATCCATAGACGGTTGGTCAATAGAATATTTATATTGCTGGTGGGAAAGTGTGGGAAGAGGGGGTTAAAAGTGATAGCAGTATCATCTCTAGCAGCAAAGAAGAGTGCCATCAACAAAGAATAAGAGGAGGGAAATTATGGCAGAAGCACCTGATTTCTCCAAGTTTATAGGATCGCCCGATGATGTTTGTCCCTTTGTTTGGATAATATGCCAGTTCTAACCTGGCGGGGTAATGAGCGTATCCGATTATTGTGCTGTGGAAAGTTTGTATGGTGAGTCATACATAACATGTGTCCTTTTCATATCTGTGCAGCAGAATATTGAGTGTGTTTATCCCTACAACTTTATTATGCTTTGTATGTATTGTAATAACTAATATCTGCCGTCCCTCCCTGCCCCCTAGTCCTGGCTGTAGTGCTGATACACGTGAGCATCAGAATAAAAATCTCGAAAAGGCCAAAGAGGCGTTTAATCAAGGCAATACCCAGGAGGGTGAAAGACTTCTTAAAATGGCAGAAGGTGCTAATAATTGTTCTCTATGTCGATCTGCACTGCCGGGTAGTCCTGAGGAATCATTTGCTTATAGTCTCAGGGATGCAAAGAAGGGAATAGCTCATGCTCAACATGCAGTTGCATTAAAGTATGAGTCTGGGAAAGGAACAACTAAAAACTATAAGGAGGCAGCAAAATGGTATAAGGCAGCAGCAGAATCAGGTCATCCTTGGTCATTTCCATGTTATGGACGTTATCTCCAGAATGGAAAAGGTGGAATCAGTGTAGATTTTGCAAAGGCAAAGCAGATGTATGAGCTCTCTATGAAGTGTCAAAATCCTATGGGCTATTATCATATGGGTGATCTGTATGAAAAAGGAAATGGAGTGAAGAAAGATGAAAAGGAGGCGGCTAGATTATACAGAATTGGTGCTGAATTGGGCTTTGATGCTGCCCAATGCTCATTAGGAAATTGCTATGACTTTGGAACGGGGGTAACACCAAATCCCGAAGAGGCACTGAAATGGTATCTACTATCGGCAGAACAGGGGGAGAACACAACTGCTATGATGAATACTGGAGTAACAATGATGAAGATTGCTCAGATGAGGTCTGACGTAAGTCTAGTCCCTCGTGCCTTTTATTGGTTGAAAAGAGCTGTCAAACTTGGTGAAAGTGATGCACGAATGATCATGCAACAAATTGAAGATAGCTGTAAGAGTTCATGTGCTCAATGCAACAAAAGTGCTAGTGTGGTAAAACTTACTCGATGTGCAAAGTGTAAACTCTTCCACTATTGTGGGAAGCAATGCCAGATTGCTCATTGGAAAGCAGGTCACAAAAAAGATTGTGTCAAGACGGATATAGCCTAGAGATTAAGTAGTATAATAGAGTACCTAGTCATGATAGATGTGTTGTATATAGAGTATCTAGAGTTGTTGAGTTATGTTATCTGATGCATATCAGGGAAGAAAAGGGTAGGATACCGCTCGATATCTTTTTCTCTCTAATGAAAACTGAAATAACATTGCCTTGTCTTCCATAATATCGCATACAAACGCGGCGTCTCCTGCACTATCGAAGACTATCGACACCCTCTACGGCACTTTATCTTTACTATTACCTGCACTTCATCTTTGTTATTATCTTCTTTCTTTACTGCGGTTACTTATTTATAGTATCAGTGTATAAAACAAATTAGAATCTCCACACAATTTTGCAAAATTGTCAATGATCTGAATTCATACCTCTTATTGCAACTCTAAACAGCCTACAACCCAATACAATACAATACCATGACAAGAATATACAAATGTGACTATTGTGGTAAAGAAGATACGGCGGCGGCGGATGAATATCGTCTGCAGAAATGTACGGGTTGCAATAAGAACCTTTATTGTTCAAGAGAGTGTCAAAAATTAGATTGGCCATCTCATAAGAATCGATGCCGTAGGAAGGCAAATGATGCCGCTATGTTAGTACTGCAAGATGAGAAGGTACCGAATTTGGATAGGTTGATGAGTTACGCTTCGAGGTATATGCATAATTTGAAGCATGTGCAATTTGAACTCAATGGCTACGATACAACTATGTCTACAAATGTGCTACTGTCGTTCTTGCAATCAAGCAAGGGAAATCTCGAGTCACTGGTATGGGGTCGTTACCCCCTTGCTGACTTTACTGATGGTGGTAAAGTCTGGACTGAACTGCACGGTCTGAAATATATAGAATTGGTTCCTCCTATATTCAACAATTACAAAGACTTGGTCAAGGTTATTAATCAGCAACAAGAGACTATTGAATGTTTGAGCCTGATTAATATTAGATTAGGGGATAGTAGGGGGACACGATATGATTGGAGTAATATTGCATCATCTATCAGCAAATGCAGACATCTAATTCGCCTGAACATGAATCAACATTTACTTCGTGACAGTGATATGGAAGGATTGCTCTCCTCTCTTCCGAATCTGAAAACATTACTATTGTGTGGACCAAAAAACCAACGTGGACAATCAAATAGCAAAGGGGGGCATCTGACTGATAAATCATGCAAGATCATTGCTAGAACGTGCAAAGAACTTCGGGAAATTAACCTAGCCTGCCAAGAAAAGATTACTCTTTCTGGTATTAAAAGGATTCTCAAAAACTGTCAAAATCTCAGAAACATTCGAATGTCATTGGTCGTTTCACAAACTGATGCGATTAGTATGCATAATTTGGCACCTAGTCTTATCTTTATGACCATGAGATATGATTTTGGTGAGGACTGTTACGGCGAATTAATTGAAGCCACAGAGGGGCGTGTTGTTTTTAGCCATTATGATACGTATACATTTGATTACAGTGGGCAGAAATTGTCAGAAGAAGCGCTGCATAGATTGTCAGACGAAACGTATGAGCGATATGCAGACCGTCAAGCATTTATTCAGGTGTATGATAGGGGTGTGGATGACCCAAAAGTTACTGATGAGTGGGCTTTCCTTGACACATTCAATAATCAGAAGTAGACACTAATGAAAACTATATAAGTATATGAGGCATTTTGGTATTATGCTTAGCTAGATCCACATATTGGTAGCCCTCAATAATACCCCATACAATAATCGCCTTATTCATACCACACAACTCCCGGATCATATCCCTCCCAACTTTTTGTCTTGTCTCTATCCAACGAAGGGAAGCCCTACTCACTCTATCCAATATCCAATCCCAACAACATCATACTTAAGCAGATGGGACACCATTAATACAATCAAAGAAATCCATCTTCAAACTAGCACCACCAATCAATCCCCCATCAATATCAGATTGGGCTAACAAGCCAGTAGCATTGGCACCCTTCATACTACCACCATATTGGATACGAACGGCCGCGGCAACTTCGGGTGAGACATTATCGGACATCCATTTACGAATATTGGCATGTGTCTCTTGTGCCATTTCGGGTGTGGCGGTTAATCCTATTATTAGAAGAAGAAGTTTAAGTTGATCATATGATGTGAGCAAAAAAACGATAAAGGGGTATAAGCACGAGATATTCTATCAATACATACAACTTACCAGTACCAATGGCCCAGACGGGTTCGTAGGCAACTAAATATAGAGAAATATCATGGTGGGGGATAATAGATAAGTTAGAAAGAACATATCATACGAACAACAACTAAACACAAGATATGTCTCAAAAAATACAAAACAAAACAAAAAAAACACAAACACAAATAACTCACTGGATACATTAGCCCAATCCTCCTTACTCAACAATGCCGCAGCAGGTTTTAACTGCTCAGCACAAACATCCATAGTAGTACCCGCCTCCCGTTCTTCCTTCTTCTCACCAATACATAACATAACCTTTAATCCATGCTCTAATGCATGTTTCGTCTTCTTGGCTACCAATTCCGAATCTTCCCCAACCATACCAAATCCCTCACGACGTTCGGAATGACCTAATATTACCCATGTTACGCCCATATCCTTTAGTTGTGACGGAGCAATTTCACCAGTGTATGCACCTGTATTAGTTAAACTACAGTTTTGTGCGGCAATTTCAATATCGGAACGTAGTTGCATTAACGCGATGGGGATATGAATGAATGGTACACCAATGACAACCTCGGCATTAGCAGGGATTGGCCCAGCGGCATTAAATTCACTAATGATCTTTTCACATGAGGCAATTGTTCCGTTTGATTTCCAATTACCACCTAATAGATATTGACGTGTTCCTTCTGGGGCGGGGGAGCCTTTGGTGGAGCCTGATGGACGTGATGTTGTTGTGAATGCCATTGTTATTTTAGATTTGTTATTTCCCATTTAATAAATAAGTAATAGTGTTGTATTGTGTTGTTGGATTATGAGCAATAGAGGCGTATCTATTGAGCAATCAATGACGAGCAGCAGCTTGCTGACGATTGGAGGAAGCAATCTTTTGTGAGAAAAGAAGATATGGTCCTCAGAGGCAATTTAGCGATCAAACGAAGATATTTGTTTAGTTTAATTCTTATTATGAGAGTGGAATAGATGTGGAATCATGAGACGTGCTCAAGAATAGGCAAGCGTTCACGTATGATACTCAGTGTGTCATAAGCACTAGCATATAATGGTCAGACGTGCACAATAATAGTCGGAGTTGACAGTCGTAGGGTAGCCGTCGTAGGTGGAGTTGTGATAGGTCGCTAACAATACTCTCTCATATTTGCAATAGTAATGAATAATGGGCATAAAGATATAGAAAGCTGCAACAACAACAATCATCAGAAGCAAGAAGTAGTACTAGAAGAAGAATTGCAAGGTTTAGTTAACAATAGTCGACAAACAACAACTATTTCAGTTCCATTTGAGATTACATCTCGTCAATCATTCAATACAGATAGCGTAGAGGATAACAACTCATCATCTCCGCTTCCATCTAAGAGATTATTCTTCAATATAAGCAATAGAGCACCAAGAAGTAGTAGTAGTTGTTGTATAAAGAAGAAGAGATCAAGACGAATCAAAAGTATACTTGCAATTATTATTGCAATCATTATTCTACTAAGTGTAGCTCTCATTACACGACGTGCATTCAGCAGTAGCCAATCGGCATCATTTGATTGGACAGAAGATAGCAGCAGCAAGGACGATAACACAGACAATATAAGCAACATGACGCCTTCTTCAAACAACAATGCCAACAACAAAGATACTACCGCATGTAACTACAACACTGGACAATGTGATAAACCATATAAAGATCCAAATAACCATCACATCCTGAACGAACCGAATCCACCACAATTACCATCATCAATGATATTATTCCATCCACCAACATGTTATGCCGAGTCATTAGATATAATGAACAAAGTAAAAGAATATTCTGATCCGATTGCTACCTGGGATGACCATGTTGCCACCACAAATACTAACAACGGCAACAATGATACAAACAGCAACAACAACAATATGAATCAACCTAATAATAACAAAGATGAAGAAGAGAGGCCAGAGAATTATCCAAAGTATACATACACAGCAACCAAACATTTCATTACTCAACGGACAGCATTACTATTCGCTCCAGGTTCATATCCAAATGTAGACTTTGAGGTTGGATATTACACATCAGTATTAGGATTAGGAAAACAACCAACTGATACTCAATTCACAGGTAATAAAGGACCATATGTCGAAGCGACTGATAAATATACCAATCGACCACCATTTGGTAGTGGATTAGATACTTTCTGGCGTAGTATTGAGAATATTAGTCATATGTCACAAAGTGGTAGTATGTCATGGGTTGTCAGTCAAGCGGCACCTATACGACGTGTACATGTTCATGGTAACTTAAATTTATTTGATAGTGGTGCATATGTGAGTGGTGGACATTCTGCCAATTTGATAGTTGATGGACAAGTTAACTTTGGTGGACAACAGCAGTGGACAATGCGTAATGTACATCTTAAAGGTGGAGCTGTGAATGGAGGATGGAGCTTTGTATATGTTGGATGTACGGGTAATGTACCTGATGAAGATGATAATCCAAGTAATGGTCCATCTGTTAGTGTAGAAGAGCGTCTACATGTTCGTATTGAAAAGCCTTACATCACAATGAAGAAGGATGATCATTCAAAAACTACAACATCAACAATGGAAGAAGAGTCAAAGGTACCATATCAACTAGAGTTACGTGTACCATTACCAACATTTGGTAATGAAACAGTTGGTCCACAATTTGATAATACCAATGAAGATGTACGTGATTTTCATCATGTCAAGCTTGGTGTGCCAAGTAATTCAACTCAAGATGCTGCATTGGAAAACTATTCGGTATTGCAACAAGCATTAGATGAGGGTAAAGATGTGGTATTATCTCCTGGTATATATCCATTATCGTCTAGTTTGGTAGTAAAGTATCCCAATCAAGTTATATTAGGATTAGGATATGCCACGTTAGTTGCACCTACCGATGGATTGCCGTGTATTGCTGTGAAGCCTAAGGTACCGGGAGTTAGGATTGCTGGTATCATGTTAGAGGCATCTATTCAAGACAAAGGAGCAGGTGATGAAGGAAGGATACGATCTTTGCTAGAATGGGGGTCGCCTACTGTTAACGATCCAGGAGACGAGGAGAATCCTGGCTTGTTATCCGATGTATTTGCAAGAGTAGGAGGTAACTACCGTAATGTATCAACCGATGTCATGGTACTATTACACTCGGGTAACATCTACGGCGATAATCTATGGTTATGGAGGGCTGATCATGTACAGTTACATCCAAACGAGGCACCCAACTTTCCAAACATTAGTCCAAGGTGTCGACAGACAGTCCAGGATGAATGTGTAGTTAAGAATGGATTGGTAGTTGGTGAACATGCAACGAATGTTACAATTGTCGGATTAGCCGTGGAACATACAACCGAACATCAAACTGTATGGAATGGTGATAATGGACAAGTATACTTCTATCAGTCCGAACTTCCATATGATGCAGATGAATCATTTGAAACTAAAAAGTTTGTCGGATATAAAGTCGGATCGAACGTGAAGAATCACAAGGCAAAGGGATTGGGGATATATAGTAACTTTCGAGATTATAATGTATCAACATGGACGGCAGTGGAACATCCAAAGGGTGAGGAGGGGATTGAGATGTCGAATGTATTTACTGTCAAGCTTGATAATATGGGTCAAATCAACTCTGTTGTTAATGGTCGTGGACCTGGGCCTACAAATGATACCAAGTATGGCACACCACTTCGTTGTCCAGACAATACATGTTAGTATCAAAGTTTAAAGTAGGTAAATTAAAGAGATAATGGGATATAGATTTGACTTTGCGCAACTAATAAGGTGACACCTTATCCCTACCGCTACCCGTTGAGAGAAAAGATGATACACCTGTAGGCAGACATCTCACAACTTTATAATAACTGTTTTCTTAACCTTTAAACACTACAAGAAGTCACTGCAAAAGGGCATAGCAGGGCATGGCCAAGCAAAATAAGACAACTAAAAGTCTATAATAAGGCTAATCATATTAGACTATACTAGCAATTGATATCAAATAAGCAACATGGACTAGATGATATGATACTGTTCTATACATCTAGGCTACGATTCTAAATCATCTATACCACCTCCTCTAATACGAAACTTGGCAATAGGCTTATCATTCATCGTCTGTCCACCTTTGTTCTCTTCTCTACTTCTACACGTCTTGCCATAATGATTCTGAAGCGTAGCACGAACAACCTTCTTCTCGGCAAGTGCCAACCCAACAACTGAGGTATCATCATAAAAGTTAATCGGCTGTTGATGTTGAGGATACTGTGTAGTAGACTTGTCTTCTTCTAACCATATCCCAACATCACTCACATGCCAATATCTTCCCATGGCTGGTTTATTTTGTGTTTGATTACCAATTGATGTTGTTCTTGCCTTGGTAGATGATGATCCGACTGACAGTTCCTTACTATCTAACGAGTATTTAGCAACTGATCCGTTTGTAACTACCACTGCAAACCGACGAGCTGATAATGATGCAGACGACGTATCCACACCGCTACTACTACTAACACTATCCATGATATGACCATCATGTGTACGTGCCATTTGACGTAACGTCAAGGCAACTTGATTTGCTAATGCGGCACCTCCCTCACTTGACAAATGATGACCTAAACATCCCGATATTGAATCTACTACCAACAATGTGCCACCATCATTATCTTTCCTCCCTTGACCATTGTTAGAACAACTACGAGATGACTTCTCCTCCTCATTATCAATCCGTGCCAGTACTGCCAATAATGAATATGCATCAGGTACCGAGGCAACATGTACACGATCTAATGCCTTTAAGGCTATAGATTTGGCCTCCTCTTCCATTTCATAAGTCATACTCCCTACACTTACACCACCATTCGACTGCTGATACTTCACAACAGAAGAAGAACGTGCCAGTTCCAAAAAGATACTAAACAAACGTCTTGATAATGCCTTGGTACTATTCCCACCGGATATATAATGTACGTCCATTTGATTAGTAAGTACGGCATGTGCTGCAATACTTAATGCCAATTGTGTCTTACCTGAGGATGGTGGACCTGATATTTCTGTTACCATGCCAAATGGTACTCCTCCATTGTTGTGATGTGTTTGAGAAGAAGTAGAAGGGCGATGCGATATATTGTTCATTGTATACTGGTCTGCTGCCTCATTATTATTGCTTGGTATTTTGTACGGATATGAAATAGTCCAACCTCCATGAAATGAAGTGTATGACGAATCGGGTGCTAATAATTGATCTATTGATTTGCTACCCGTTCTAATACAGTCTTTACTACAACTTATACTGCTTAGCGTGGTATTAGCTGCTGTACTACTTTTTGATATATTTTTCAATAACAATTCACGAGCACATAAATCAAGTGCGGTAACTGCTCCAGCTAACAACGCCGCAGGGCGATGCTTATTGGTTTGTTGCTGCTGAACATCATCATCATGATTAGTAATACAATATCTTGAAACACAATTAATAATCTCCTCACATTGCTTTCCATGTCCAATATAATCATTATTAATAATTTCTATAGCAGCATTGTTACGTATTGTTTTTATATTGTGTAGTGATGTTTGTAGGGATGTTGATAATTGAGTTGGATTACGTGATTAATGCTGATGGTGTTTTAATTGGTGCATAATGGGTATTGGAGGTTGTTGTTGAGTTTGACTTTGGTTTTGGAGGTGACCAATGTTTCTTTTTTGTGTTGTATGGTGATTTTACTTGTTCATTATTTGCCGCCGCCGAAGATAAAGACGGATGCTGTTTACGCTTTTTAATACCACCGCTGCCGCCTGTGGAGAGTTTCTCCTGCGTCTTTGTATCAATATTGAGCTGTTGAAGTGTTGGCATGGTTACTAATAAAGGCGGTAGTACATACCTACATGACTTTCTGTTGCCACAATGAAATGGCGAGTTAACGCTCGTCGAGCTCGGAAAGGCGATACATATGCGGACCACAACCAATTGAAAAATGAACCATTGATGTAAGTAATAAATGATTGTTTGATCCTACTTTGGTTGTTATATATCATGTAAATGTCATTAGTAGGGAGAGAGGAGACTTATAGCTTTGCAACACTCGAGCTGAAAGGCAAGTGCATATGTCAATCCTAACACTATTCAGTTGTGTAGATGATGATCACCGAGATAAACAAATGATAGTTGATGCCTTCAAAAAACATGGCAAGTTAAAGATGCTTCGACTTGCTACCAATAAGAAGAAGTCACTCATTGACTTTTTGTGTAGATTACCCGAGCTAATCGAGAGGACATGCGCATCAAGTAACATTCAACACGGGTTTATTGAAGCTGGCATCATCGACAAGGTCAAGAAGCGTTATCGCGTGTTCACCAAGATCATTGCCACTTGCCGTCGTAATCCAACCATTCCAGAGTTCCGTAATATCTTAGATAACTTTGGATACTTTTTGGAAGCAGCATGTGAGTATGGATACGTGCCAGAGGAGCTGTATGATCTGTATAATGTTGTACAAGATACAGAAGCTGGTGGTAAGGTTGTGTTACGTAATGCAGGCATATCACAAGAACATATGCAACGCACAAAGGTACTTACACACGAGTCTCAAGTGCAGCTTAGAAAGGAGAGGATTTTGGCAAGTCAGAAGTCGGAGAGAGCAAAGAAAGAGCGTGAGAATGCCAAGCATCAAGACAAGATTGATGCCAACCAAGAAGTTTGTGATCTATTGTATGATATGCTTGATAAGAAGGGGTTACTCACAGATGAAGAGAAGGAAGATCTGAAAGAAGAATACCTTGAAAGATGCACCCTCGGGATGTTTGATGATATCTTAGGTGATATGCAGGTTCATTTCATTCTGGCACATCAAGATATGGAGAAGCCTGTGTTTGTTACCAAGAGCAGTTTACCAAACAAGGGAACGTTAGAAGAGGCACAGGATGAGAAAGCATACACAAAGACACGCATTGCATTCGATTGTAGAACCGTACCTAATTGTCTTTTGGGGCGCCACCCTCACGATCTATCCGAGGATGTAATGATTGAGGAGCAGGAGCAGTCACCAGCTTGGCGAGTATTATCTTTATCACTAGCAGATGAAGAAGAAGTCCTTCCGTCTGCACTATTGAGTAATGAGCAGTGGGTGGAGTATGTTGTTGACTTATTCGACTTAGATAAGCTTGGTGTGGGCTTGGAAGTTAATGAAGAGGTTAAAGCCAAAGCTGATTTGTTAGTGAAGATGTTACGAGAAAGATTTCACGAGCATGTCAAACAACGAATCAAGGACAAAGCAAGACGTACCCATTGGTCAATGAAACTTGCATACAAGAACCTTGCAGTGGATGCCGCGCTTATGGTATTGAGTAATCATTCAGCTCAATTCCTGGAGTGCCTTGGTGATTCTGACAGTCTTCTCAACACGGGCATCAACTGTTTCCTCCCGGGAGAAAGATTTCCCGATCGTCAAGGCGCATATCTATATCGTGACGACAACCGAGGTAAGATCATCCGCAGTGGCAAGAAGACTCGTGGTGGAATCGTTGGTCGACACAAGGAACATCTTAAAGCGGCAAAGGCAAAGAAGGCAACCTCCAACTTCTACAACTTATATCCATCTGAATTATCACCGAGGAAGACTAATCGAAATAAGAAGGGATACTTTGAAGGCCTCTCTCTTCTTATCGCAGCAGCCTTTGATCATACCAGTGATAATGCCATGAACCTGGAAAAGGATTGGAACGAGGGAGGATTGTTGATATTGAGTGAGGATGACAAGCGCAGTATAAAAGAAAGTATGAACAGCAGCAATATAACTCCGATTCAAAAGTTTCATGATATTGTTGCTTACCAAGTTGAGCTCGGGTATGATCTCGCCATAGAACCATCGTTGAATGTATCTCGTAGCCCAGGATTCGAGTCTGTATTGGGTATATTTGGTGGTCAGGAGTAGATTATTAATTGTATAGATGTCATTTGTTGTAGAGATAATCTCTCCCACAAATCTTATCTCTCTATTTTCTCTTATCTCTCCCCACATTTAATAATAATAAACTAATAATAACTAATGTTTGGTATTAATAGTTGTATTTAATTCGATATAAAACCGTATAATACCTTATTTAAATCATTAATCTGTGTATATACCCGTGCCAACCAATACCAACTATTGTAACTATACAACTATCGTATACCACTAATTTTATAAAATTTTGGTTGCATTTTAACTACTATTGTTGACGATATGTGGACGTACCATATCAATACTATACTGTATCAGCGCATCCCATTACTACCAAATACCATAATAATCGATATATACCGCGTTGGTAGAGATATACAACCTTATATCATAGTATATTGTTGGGGGAGGGGAATTTTTGCATTGCAAACATCACAACTTTCTATTTGCTGCAGAGATTGTAGGCGAAGTAGATGACTTATAAGAAAAACTAGCATTATTAGAATTGATCAGAAGTGCTTATCTATGATTGTACCGAGCGGTTTATTGATTATATATCAATAGGAGGAGCAATACAACATAAAGCACTCGAGGAGAGGTGGTTGAGAGAGTAAAAATCTTAGGATACCACCATCGGTATCCCTTTGTCTCTAGGGACATTTTTTACACTAGGTAGACTGATCCTCTATCTTGGCGACTCAAACAATAGCGGCAACACTAAACCAACAAAGCACGGTCTAAATGCTCAGGCGGGTGTACACGACATCAATACAACTAACTTGGCATCAATTATTATCATCGTCTCACAAAATTAACAACAACAACTCAAATCAACAAATTATAAAAACATCAAATCAAATTTCAAGAAGAATATCTATGGGAAACATTGCAATGTCATCTAATAACAATAAATATCCAGCACCAGCCGTCATGGGTGATGAATCCATAATGTCTAAAAAAGCACACGGCACATCTGCAGTACCAGTACAAGAGAATTTACGTTGGAAGGTCGATCAAGATACAGCCGATCGAATCTGCAACTTCAATCGACATTACGCGGAGCATTCGGGATACTTCCAAAGTGTTAGTGATTTTCTAAAAGAGGCGAAGAATTTACCTGCTACTGATGAGATTACTTTTTATGATTCTAATACGGGTAAACCTTTGTTTCATGGTAAGTATGTCTTATGTGCTGATATGAAATGATTGTCATGATGATATGATATACACACATGATATATGTTCATTTGTTTTCGTACCAGACTATGTTCTTTCCTATAAAATGGTTTTGTCTAATGATTATGTATTTATATCCTTCATCGTCTCCAATATCATATACAGCACCTCGTGGCAGAACAATGGATGAATTTCTAAAGGAGAGTAGAAATCACGGATGGCCAAGCTTTAGAGATCAAGAAACAAATTGGGATAATGTGAGAGTACTGCCTAATGGGGAAACAGTTAGTATTGATGGAACACATCTCGGTCATAACTTACCAGATGGGAAGGGTAGTCGATACTGTATCAACTTGGTATGTGTCGCTGGTCGACCTACAGATGGGAAAGAATTATGACTAGATCGACGTGGGACACGTCCGCTCTTATCTGAATTGAAAGTATCATCGTTATTGTTTGTTAACTTATGGAAGAAGAGTCGTAAAACAAATGTACTTGATGGAGTGGTGAGGAGGTCAAAGATATAGTTAGTTTTGAGAGGTGCTAAACCGCTTACTGTGTTAACTGTATTTATAAAAGTGTACATGAATAAGATTTTGGATAAAGATATACTTAGATACCTAATGATTATACCTAACATCAACCTTACTAAGGTCCTAACCCATATCTATAACCAAAATAAACTAGGACCAAAACAAAAAGAGTAGACCTTCTTATATATTTGGCATACTCTTGGCAACCTTACTCATATTCTTCTTCCGTCGTTTAGCAATAGCCTTATCAACAGCCTCCTCACCGCCACGTTTACGTATTTCCATATACTTTGCCTCTGCCTCCATCCTCTTCAATTCAGATCGTTTTGGATAGTAAGCGCCACGCTTACCACTGGCAACATCCTCTTGTATCTTTTGTTTCACAATCTTTTTAGCAGATCGGACTACCTGTGATCGTTTCCGTTCGGCACGTTGTTGTAATAAGTTTGTTAATTCCTCTTGATCAACTTCCAATGAATCACCACCATTCATAGCATTAATACCCAACTTTTTACGTAATCGTTGTCCCTTCTCACCGCTCTGTTTCCATGCATTAATACGTAACTTTAATTGTTTAATTTCCTTCTCTTGTACTTCCTCCAAGAATGAATATCGTTTATCAAATATATTATCATCTAAATGTCCAGATAGACTTGTCATTCTTGGATCACGTGCTTTATATTTATTGGCACCGATGGAAATGCCTATACCGGAGGAGTTTAAGTCTGGACGGCCACGGGTGAAGTAATCACGACGTTTGGATGACATTTCTGTTGGTGCGTGTTTCGACTTTTTCTTCTTCTTTGTTGTTGTTGTATTGGTATCTTCTTTGGATGATGTAGCCTGTTCTACATTATCAGAATTATCATCATCTGATGAGTACGATGTTGTACTACTTTGCTGTTTCTTCTTCTTCTTATCCTTCTTTAATACCTCTCTCAATCGTTCAATTGCTCTACTCTTTCTTTCAGCTCTACGCTTCTTGCCACTTTCATCAAATGATACATCATTATCCGAGGCTTTAGTATTGTCGCCGTCGCCAGTATAATATCGTCTACCTAACTGAGCCTTGGATGCTACTCGTTCACTTATTGGTACATCCTCCTCATCTTGTTGTTCTTGTTCTTCATCACTACTCTCTTCTTCTTCTTCGCTATCATAACTTTTTGCGTGTCGCTTTGCATCTCCATCACTGCTGCTATCGTCGCTACTATCACTATCACTATCATCTGTAGGTAAATCATCAAAGTTAGTAATACCCTCTTGCAATTGTTGTATATCATTTATATCCTGAAGGTCTTGCAAATCCCCATCATCATCATCATAGTTGTTATATTCTCCATCATCATCTGAACTTCCATCATCTTCAGAACTATCAACTGGTTCTATCTCGGCACGTCGTCTTGCTCTGGTATAATCATCTTGTTCTTTACCTCCTCGTCTACTAGAGGATGAGGAATTATCGTCGTCGCTGCTGCTTGCCGGGTCCATTGTTGTATTGTTCACCTTAGTCTACTCTCCATCTATCTCTCAGTTAGATCATTTTTTTTATTTTTACTGGTTGCGGTATCCTATCCGCTAAAGCTTTGATATTCATGAGACTGGATATGAATATGTTGCAACAAAGCCATTAGTCTTCTCTCTCCCTACTAATAATGACATTTTAAATGATAATACTTATAACAAACCAATCATTACATCGGCAACCTTGATTTTTCACTTCCGTATTTTAATTCGTACCGTATCTCTTAACCGTATGACAAGAGTACGTATTAGTTGAGCCTTTCCGAAAACAAAAGAAAGGGCCACTTATAATAAATGAAATGATGAATATGAATGATAATACCGAGGGCATCGAGGTTGAGGCACCACCTGTGGTGTACGACGGCGAAGACGACGCGGAAGATATCGAACAATTGCCGATTGCAAACGACGATTATAATGAAGATGGTAACGATGATGCTGTGAACTATTAATAATCTACCACCCAACTCGAGGCATGCTAGTAAAAAGTATATCGTCGGTGCTATTTTTGTTGTTATTGCAGCATTTGCTGCCTTCTTTGGTATTGGTATGGGTTCGGGTTACGGCATTACCAATGCCGTAAACAAAAGTGCCAATGAAGCATCATCGGTTAGCAGTGCATCGAGTATGGCATTAACAGCATCAAACGGTGCCAAGGCCGGTAAAGTTGCCAAATCAATTAAAACTTCCACCACCAAATCTAGTAAATCCAAATCAGGTAAATCGGTGACAACGACAACAACAACCTCAACTACTCCTGCTACAACTACCACAACCTCAACAACAACCTCATGTCCACCAGTTGTTGTAAGTCGTAGTAATTTGATGCTTTTTATTCCTGATGGTACATTATCATCATCAGTTATACAGGAAGTATCGGACGGAGGGTGTGGTTGTATTGTTGCTAATGTTGCCATTGCTATTGGTATTACTCATACACGCGTTGGTGATTTGCAAATTGGTCTTTTCTCACCAGATGGTGAATCTGTAATTCTTGTTTATGATGGTGGTTTATCAGCCAACTTGGTATCAACTGAACTAATTACATTTGATGACTCAACCCTTGAGAAAAACCCCCTAACCTTAGGTGATACTGATCCTATCCCTGCTGATACTTACAATGCTCAGGGAAGTCTTGATGGAAGTGGGGAATATCCCAATCCTGACGACGGACTTGCAAGGTTTAATACTAAGAACGCGGTAGGTGATTGGGATTTTACTGTTCGTGACGCTGTTGCCGGTAATATTGGTTTCCTTGAATCAGTTGAATTGACCATCACATGTTTGTAATTACTAAATAGATAGAGGTTGTTAGGTTCAGTTGGGATTGCGTCGTCATTTGTGTAGAGAGCTTAGGGGACGTTGTTTAAGTTTGGGGGATACATGTTTACGAGTTTATAGTTATTAGGGATATGTTTTGTCATAGAGTAACTGTTTGGGGGGTATATGTATCAATATCAAGTAGACATCTAATAACAGTCTAAATAAGGTATATGTAGTCATATACTTGGTGTTGGTATAGAACGACAATATTCCTTTGGTATTTAATTACATAACAGGTCATCTTACTAATATGAAGAGCAGCAGCCCCAACTTTGTATTTCAGGGTCTTAAGTTTTAACTTTACTAGCGTTTCTCAGTCTCAAACGCCTATACATTCTATATTGGCATAGCATACGTTCTTCCTTAGAACAACTCGTCATCAATACTACTTCCAAGCAGTATAAGTAATACCATCATACTTCCCAATAAGACAACATCACTCTTTATTACAGAAGAACTATTTGCTTCGGTTGGTCTTGGTGTTATCGTGGGTGAAACTGATGGACGTGCACTTAAAGTTGGGGCGGGCGATATCGTTGGTGCAAATGAAAATGGTGACGACAAACACAGTGGACTAGTATCACTCCTATCAAAGCATTCACACTGCGGAGTTGATAGGGTGAAATCACATCTTCCACGTCCTGAACAGTTGGCTGGACATACCATACTGAGATGTGGTAGTTCGAGAAGAAGATGGCGGGCAGCACATTATGAGTTGAATCTAAACGAGTTAGCATGTAAATAAAGACAACAACTCATATACTTACTCGGGGCAGATCTGTTCAAACGGAGGACATATAACATCAACACCACTAGGTAGCCTCAATACTTGATCCTCATATTGACAAATCAACCTCTTACCCCCATCCGTAACCAATATAACCTTCCCCGCCTCATTCCCATACTGTCCACAAACATGTTCTAAGCACAGTGGACGGACACCACTAGCATGTTCAATACATCTACTATCCTCACCAAACACCTCATCTCCCTTCTCTACCCATGCACCGTCAAGCTTTGGGTCTGTACAATCTAATACACGGACATTATCATCTACCTCAAATCTAAATATTGTAGTATATGCTGGACAGAAATCCATCTGTTGTAATCCACCACCCACCGATGGGTCTTCAAAGTATTGATATCCCGAGGGTAGATTACCATCCCACTTTGATATATCACAATAGGCAACTAAATGCTTATCAGGCGTACATCCTATACTTGAGGCACTATTACAAAACGTGCCCGATGCCCAAGATGGTACGACACCCTGTTGTATACATTGATCTTCGAGGAAATCACACCCGGCACCTAAGGCGAATGGTGAATTCTGTGCCACGTTGTAATTTGGTAGATACCATCCTGAATCTTCTAATAAGGCGAGTGTTAATGCCGTGACGTACTGTGTCGAGCCTGTATACACGGCTGTCATGAATTCATTATTGAACAGTCTCTGTATTTGTGTGTTTAAATGGGGACAGGAGATTGGATATATGAGTTGAATAGTCACGGTCTTTCACACGGCAATACAAACACAAACAAACAAACACGTACATGATCCCAATGACTACCAAAACAATCAGTATCACCAGTAGGTTGATTCTCCAACCTACCACCTATCCCATCCCTCGTATGACAATCAAATTGATTCTTAACAACATTACTAACAGTCTCGGTAACAACCTCATACGCTATATATCCATTAGCAGTCGTTACAGGTTTAATCGTTGATTCATCAGCAGTCAATACAGTCTGTCTTGTCCCATCGACACATAATACTTGATTTTCTGGTGGTCTATTATACCTATCACGCTGTGTTCGTGGTCGTTTGGTAGTATGACTATAAAAGAATGGGAAATCATATGAATTCATACCCAAGATATGTGTAAATTCATGTGCTATTGTTAATAATCGTCGTTTGTGTGTTTTGTTGGTACGATCGGTAGGGTCCATTGGTCCGAAGCAAATGCCTGTATATCCAACTGTTGGTCTGTCTAATTGATCATGTTGACAATTCGTTGCGAATGCTAATGTTTGTAATTGACTTGTATATTCGGAAGATGAACTGTCGTTGGTTGATTCTGGACAGAGTGTGGTACCCTCGACGGGTATTACAATAACTATCAAATCACGATTATTATATACCAACGAATTACTTTCAGTGTTTAATTCAACATTCCCATCTGTACCAATGTTTGATATAGATGATCTTGCATATTGAGACGTTGTACTACTAGAAGTAGAACTAGTATCATACTGTAAGAAATCATCTAAATCAAACCCACTCAATTGTTTCACTTCATTAGCACATTTGGCATTATTACCACTTAGTGGTATCTCAATTTTATTAGCCGGTATGATACTTAATGTTTCGGACCAAAAGTTTTTAAGTGAGGGTAGTAATATATTCCGGACGTATGATACTTCTGGGGCGTAGTTGGTTAAGAGTGCATCGAGGAGATGTGTATCGAATTGTACACGTATTGGTTTGTACCGTGAGGAATCTATGTAGGTTGTTGCTACTACTCGTTGTGTCTCTCTTTCTTTTTGATTGTTGTTGATATGCTCTTCTTCGAATGGGTCTGTATCAGGGTATGTGAGAGGAATAGCAGTAGAGTGTTGGTATTTACATGAACCCGTCAAAAACTAATGTGCACCTTGCAAAAACTTTACACTGCATTTCAATACAAACCACAGGAAAAAGTAGAAACTTACGCATACCCATATAATCAACATGAATAGGTTCTCTACTTTGTCTAGAATCACGTCCATTTTTTAAATAGTCATTCCATTTTCGTTGATATATAGTGTGATCGTGTATATTGTACTTCATATTTTGTTGTGTAGTGTTTGGTATGTCGTTATTATTGCTGTTAGTAGGGTTGTTTATTGGTGTTATTTTCAAAGAATTATCATCATTTTGTGGTATAGAATGACATGATTGAATGCAGTAGATAAGAGCTACGGTGTATAGCAGAAGGTGGTGTATTGTTGTCCGCGTCATCTTTATTGGCTGTTAGTTGTTAGCAGATAGATTTTTGTGTGCACAAGATGTGTACTCTTTCTTTGCAACTCCGGCTTGTTCGAGATAATAAACAGCACTACTGAGATGATCTATTTATACAATAAAACGTCAGTATGATTGAGTAGTAGTAATAAGGAGCAACTCAAGTCAATCACATGGTTGGTTGAGTTGTTTTGCAATTATCGTATAATATCGCGTACTTTTGTATTCTCTCATATTTCATACGGTGTAAAATACAAAAGCATCTTGAAAAAACTGAAAACAAATACCGAGATTGCCGGCGTCTACTATTAGAACTGAGACCATAATAAAGCCCAGTTGTCGTTGTCTACTACATACACGTCTATAATATTCATAATAAGTTATAGTGATTTATATAAAATGGCGTACAAGGGGGGACCCTAGAAACATCAACAACAAACACATAGTGTATCCACTAATTTCTCAATAACTATCAGCTCTAGTAAGACGTACGATGATATTGCCAACAGTCTTCTCTACACATTAATGGTAGTATTAGCGTCTAATATCGAACCTTGTGTCAATCGACGTCACTCGAGAGGGGGGTCAATTTGTTATTTATATGACGTGACAATATATTATAAAACAAACACAGTTCGTGCTACCGCAATAACAATAAATATTAATTTCACAAGTATAAATATAGCTCGTGCCTGACGGCACTTACATCATACACTTAATTTTAATGGTCGATATTATAATGCTTGGTTGGCATAGCCTTCGGCACCATCAAAGAGAGAACTGAGTATGTAGTTGGAGTAGAAAGAAGTAGTGTCGGCGCAGCAGATGATGTTTGTTGGTATTTCGAGTTTAGGCAAATACAACAAACACCACAGCTGATAATGATCTACACCTTATGAAGATAAAGATGATGCTGATATCATGAATAAATGAAGAGAACAACTCCGAAGTTTGGAAAGTGGTGTTATCCACTATTAATGACATTAAGTGCACGTCCATCTACGTCCATCCGTTTAACCCACGATATAACACCACGACCGACTGAAGCAAGTAGGCCATCTATAATATGAGTAATGTCGCCTTATTGGGAAGTATGATGGTATTACATACTGCTTGGGATGTAGTATTGATGACGAGTTGCTCCAAGGAAGCTCGTATGCCATGCCAATATAGAATGTATAGGCGTTTGGAGACCGAGAAACGCTATGTAAAGTTAAAACTTAAGACCCTGAAATACAAAGTTGGGGGCTGCTGCTCTTCGTAAAAGTAAGATGCCCTACTTATATTTAAACACCAAGTTATGGCTATACCTTTTAGACTGTAGTTGTCTACTTGATACATATACCCCCAAACAGTTACTTTTTAGACAAAACAATATCCCCCTAAACTATAAACTTGTAAACATGTATCGTATCCCCCAAACTTGAACAAATGACGATGCAACCCCCAATTGAACCTAAATCACCTCCATCTATATGGAATGGAATTACTCAGCACATTCGATTGTTAATTCAACTGATTGGATGGTACCAGTATTTCCAGGCACAAAGTCAGCAACCCTCAATGCCCAATTACCTGCTTCTGGTAAGGCCGTACCATTATACAATCCAAGGCCGCCAGGATTGACTTCTCCACTAGAATCTCCCTGGGCAAAGTAAGTAGCAGCAGGGATAGGATCATTATCACCTAATCCATCCCCTAAGGTTTGGGGGTCTCCTGCAAGGGTTGAGTCATCAAATGTAATTTTATTGCCTGGTACCAAGTTGGCATCAGAAGGCGGGTTAGCAACAAGACCTACACCACCACCAATACTACCGGGTGCGAGTAAAATCATTTCCAAATTACCAACGCGTGTATGATCAATACCAATAGCAATGGCAACATTAGTAATGGTACAACCACACCCTGCAGCCAACGTAACAGGAAGAGTAGCTAATACACTAGTAATGTCAAGAATATCAGCCGGCAAACCAATACCACTTGTAACATATTGTGGTGGACAACTATCTTCCGATTTTCCTGATTTGGATTTGCTAGATTTAGTGGAAGTTTTAATTGCTTTGGCAACTTTACCGGCCTTGGCACCATTTGTGGATGCTGTAAATGCCATACTTGATGCACTGCTAACCGAGGCGGCGTTACTTTTGTTTACGGCATTTCCAATACCTAACGCCGAGCCGAATCCAACACCAAAGAAGGCAGCAAATCCTGCAATACCAACAAAAACAGCAACGATGATATACTTTATACTAGCATGGCTCGAGGTGGGTAAATTGTTCATGAGTACGACGTCATCATTGGCATTGGGTAGTTGTTCAATCGAGTCCGCGTCGTCTTCGCCGTACATCGTAGTAGGTGGTGCCTCAACCTCGATGCCCTGATCAATATTATCATTCGTATTCATCTTTATGGTTTGTTTGATTATGTTTAGTTTATGATATGCATTGCAACAGGGGCTGAGGAGAGTGTTCAAGATAGAGTGTAAAATGTCTCATGGCGCCCTTTCGTACGCGCCTCCGATCCAATTTTCGCTAACATACTTCCAGTCAAAAGAATAATACCGGCCGGCCGGTGGAAGTTTTCGGAAAGTTTTCCAAAAATCACTTAGCGGAAATCAAGGCAACCGGTACTTTTAAAACTACGAGTGTTCGACCAAAAATCAAGAAAACTTTGACCGGCCGTGAAAAAGGATATATTTCCTAACCGGTATTATTCCAACCACTAGACTCTCCTAAGATTTTTGGCGATCAACCAATATCTCAAAATGTTATGGTAGGTGAGAGCAGGTGAGAGCTTTGTTGATTGCACATGTTGATGATAAATGTATTGGTAGCATCAGCTGATATAGAATAGCAATAAACATACTCAGGACAGACATATCATGTGTCTCTTGTTAATATTAAAGTTAAAACTCAGATAAAGACTAAGACTAAGACTAAGAGTGTTGCATATTATACCTGCTTTGCCTGTTGGTTTCGACATAGAACATGCTCTTAACCGCTCTTCAAAGTCAAGGTCTTCAAATGAAATGTTGATTCCGGTTTCCTGTGTCGGTGCCAAAACTAGCATACTTCTGCCTTCTTCCTCTCTCTTCATTTCTTGGAGGAAACCAATTCTATGTCTCTATATGACTATGCAATTGTGGAGGTCTTTTATTTTTATCTCCTTGTTCATTACTTTTTCTACCTTGTCTTGAATGGTGGCGCCGACACAGGAAACCGGAATCAACATTTCATTTGAAGACCTTGACTTTGAAGAGCGGTTAA
>Ga0214478_100110_pt1 | contig 41701 bp, 31 predicted proteins | sample M1_20Mar14CPVII9_2_FD_178001 | JGI IMG/M metagenome (GOLD analysis project Ga0214478, IMG submission 178001) | Marine eukaryotic communities from Monterey Bay, California, United States - M1_20Mar14CPVII9sort6BwellD7 | ecosystem: Environmental > Aquatic > Marine > Unclassified | place: USA... | reverse complement strand
CGCAGAGTAAGCGGTTAGAGGGTGCTAGTAATTCGGGAGGCGGTGCTAATACTGATGATGAGATTATTTACATGTTGAGTATATTGGATGGTTTAAATTCTCAGGTTAGGAGATTGGATAGAGAGAAGACGTTTGCTATTCTTGATGAGGTTAATGCCAAAGCATCCATGGCTCTTTTGTAAATTGGTTTAGCAGAGAGTAGGGAATGTATTATTGGACATAGCTGGACTTGAGAAGTTTAGTCGGGATATACTATATTGGGTCATCAAATAAGATTTAAGGTTGAACAATCATCGAGGAATACTGAGGGTAGGATGTCGTGGAGAAGATCTCATTTAGGAAGGGAGGATTGTATTTGAACAAATAGCTATTATTTTGTCTGTGTCTACCCAATGACATCCGACAGTATCTAAATCCCCTTTTGTACATTTTAAACTATCCCCCTTTGACTTCTTCTTTTCTTTTACTCCTCACCTTCAAAGTATGAATCCCTCCCATTTTGTTTGATCAGAACATCTCCACATAATTGGATTACAGTCAGTGTAACTGTTGTTCCAGAAGTAGCACTATCAACATTATCATCATCTGTATCCATTGATCTATTACCACATAATGATATTCGTCTTAATACAACATTTGTATTCTTTGGGCATCTAACTAAGAGACTGCCACATAAATTAATTGCTGCAAATTTATAATGACTACCTGCTGGAGGGTTCTCGGGCAATTTTATGTTTGTGTTTCCGCATAGTTTTATTGCAAAATGAGTTCGACCTGGTTTAATACGAATGCCTGATTTAACATCATCTCCACAGCATAGTATATCAAAGCCAACTCGTTCTTTTTGAGGAGGTAATGTTGGAGGAGGAGCTGTTGCTGTTGATTGTTGATATGATGTTGCTGTTGGTTGAACTTCCTCCGCTTTTAAAACCACAATCTCAGGATCGGCATCTTCTATAGTCATCGTTTATTGGTAGTGGGTAGTAGTATTTGTTGTTTGTTTTGTGGTGAGCTCATTCTTTCTCATCTCAGCCGTGCACAGTAGAAGGATTTGTTCATCATGATGAAGAAACCAACCCCGAAAGTAGTTTGAAGCAACTATCAAATAATAATAAAGAATGATATTCCAAAGGATTCAATTATCCAAGTAGCTGGGTGGTTTACTATGTTGTTATTCGTTATATCTTTGGAGTACACATCATGTGTCATTTTTTTATTGCGCCCTTCTATCGGCAGAACTATCATCCCCTCTATCACCACCGGCTCCACCGCTACCATTACCTAACAATCCCCTCAATACAATACTACCAGTCTTATAAACTAAACCCAACACAACACCACCAACTAGTATTGATTTTATCTTTCGACGTAATCTTGTAAATATCGTATCATCAATTGATCTGTATGCACTTAATTCATCAGCATCTATAGACTTGCCAATTGCAATACCCGTTAGTAGGGCTAGAAGATGGGTGAATGCAGTGCTTGAGGAGGGGAGAGATGCCATTTGCAATCAAGGGAGCTATTTAATGAGAGTAGGTTGGGGACGTCACAACACTAACATACAATGTTGATGGCTAGTGGCTAGCATACCTAGTGACTACTCTCATAATAAACTCTCATAAAAAAGATTTGGTATCCTTGAAAGGATGGTATGTAGCTAGGTGTGAGGTTATAGATTCTTATACTACTGCTGTCTATCTCGTATAGATTGACTTACTTGTATTGTTGGCTCAACTCATAGATGTTAGTTGAGTTAGATGTAGTTGGCTTGTGGAGCCAGCATTAAGACGTTTCCAGGAGGTACTTCACAGTCATCGAGATTGTCATCCTCGAATTGAATAGTGTAGCATCTTACTATATTGGAGTCAACAGTTTCTTCTTCTTCTTCTGAGAAGAAAACTTTGTTTGTCTCTCCTATCTTACCATTTAAGTGCTCCAAAGGGCCTTGAGGTAGTCCCATCACAGCGACAGGAACAATTTGAGTAAGAATACAAAGCCTTCTAGGAGAGACCATTGTTTTGTTACGCATGTCCTTATAACGATCATTCTCCGATCCTTCTTCCTCATTAATGGAATCAGAATCGGGCACTCTCAGAAGATAAGAATCCTCCTTTTTATCATAGGCTAGTACATCAAACTTCATCAAACCATGGATAGGTTCTAGAATTGAGCAAGATAAATGAGTTATTACTTCCAATTTCTCTTCAGCCTTCTCCGTCACCCAATGTTCTGGGCCAAATATTCGTTTGCTGTCTGAGTATAACTTCTTAATGAGTCTTGATGACTTGACAACGGAGTGTGAGTGTAATAAGTCTGCATAATTAATACCTTGAGTAATAGCAGATGTCGAAAATTCACCACCGTCTCTTTTACTTAGCTCATATAGACGTCTGTATTTCTCCAATAACACTCTCCCTTCTTCTTCTCCTTCTTTGACTTTCTCCTCCACCTGGTTATCATCTCCACCATTCTCCATAAACTTTTGCAGTTGAGCTATATCCTCTTCTATGAAAGCTACCTTAGCTAAGAAGATCAGGATCGTTATTTGCTGTGTTAGAAGACATTCAATCATCGGATGAACACAATCAATTAATGAAAACTCACCTTCATAGTCCGAGCATTCATAAGTTATGTCAATAGCCCCACTAATTAGCAACTGAAATAGACTAATTGCATGCCTATCATATTTAATAGCTGCCGCATAATCCCCATTAGTCGTAGCTATAAAAGACAGCCCAATTCTGTGAAGATCAGCCTCTAATTCTACTTGACGCTGCTGTGGAACAATGGAGGTGGCCTTCTTGACATTTGGGAGAAAGCGTTTGATAATCTTATCTGCAACCTGTTCCATCTCCTCAAAATAAGAATCATCAATATGCACAGCATCCTTAAGTCCATTAAGTAATGTCATATATGACTCTACAATAAGAAAATCCCTTATATGAAATAATCCCTCCTTTTGTTCGATATATTGCACAAAACCAGCTGAATGATGGCCATCGATTATAAAGATAAAGAAATGATGATAACTTATGTTAGTATAGAATAAAACAGGGGGAAACTAAGTTCAAAGAAGTAGTCAAATCACCGAGACTTCATACTCAGTCACAATCTACAAAACAAACGCGGACTTTCCTGAGAGAGCCAGCTTCAGATCATTCTCGTAACATTGATTGCAATTTGGACAATTGGTCCATTTTAAATACCACTGCGCCGGTTGCGTCCCGGCTTCTCTATTTCGAAAACTATCAAAGTCGGAGTCAAGCTGTTGAGTGGCATATCTGCAACATAAGATAGTTGACACGTACAGTTGAGAGATGAACAATCACAATACAATATCACATAAGTAATCAAGAGTGAACTACTTACTTAGATAAACATTCGTAATGGGCCCAGCCCGAATGATCCCCACGGCAACAACAATCCCGTAGAAGAGGTCTATCTGACATATTCTTCTCTTCAAGACATATCCAACATGATATGTCATTAGGGAAGTTTGTAAGTTTTTCCCGTGCACTATCTTCATCTATATAGTCAATTGGTTTTCGTAATTTAAATGTAGGTTTGTTATTGCTGTTGACTGCAGCCGTTTGCTCATCAACTAATAAACGTTCAGGGAGTGGACGGCTGGAGATATTGCTTGATGTACATTCCTTACATCGACGTTTGTTTTCATTATTGCTCCACTGTTTGCTGCTAAATTTAGCCTTTGATAATTCAGTATGGCATGCACTACAGAGTTTCCCCATTGCTTAAACAATCCGTATTGAAGTTGTTCTATTCCGTAGGTATATTGATATAATTGGAGAGCTGTGCCAAATCGAGATAGGCTAGGGAGGGAGAAGAGTGAGGATACTGTATTGTTCTGGCCTATTTCAATAGGAAATTATAGATATCTCTAAACTCACTAAAGTCGATAGCACACCCCTCTCTTACATAAACATATATTGATTAGATGATCGATATAAGAAGGTATATGGATAGACCTACCGAGCTTAGATTTTGTGGTCGGACCGAGTGAAATCTGTAAAACCGGGCTACATAATAAATAAAATACAAGGGGTATCCTTTTACTCGCGCTGAATGTCCGATGATGACGATGATCTCATATGTCAGAATAGGAACTACAATAGTATGAATTAGACTAGAGATAACCAATATAACAGATATAATATTATAACAATGGAAGGTCAACTTACAGTGGCTCATCAGCCACCAAAGAACAATATCATTAGAAAAACTATCGGCCAATTGATGATGTATACTCTTGTGCCAATCTTAGCTCCAGTATTTATATCAATCAAGTACATTAGTGATAAGACCTTTCGTTCAACATTCTTTACCTATTCAACAAATTTGTACTCATTGGTAAGCTATGCAACTATACAACCTATATCAAAAGAGTGGTATTATCAAGATACATCATTATTAAAACAGCTATGGACAAAACCATCTGCACAAGCATACATTGATAATGCTGAGTATCAAGTCAAAGAAGGATATTGCGGCTCCGCTACTATGTTATGTATACTACGAAGCTTTAGGCTAGCATCCGACATGTTGCCACCACAGAAACGTGGCGAGACTAAGCCTGAGAAGTGGTGTACACACATAAAACAGATAGCAAAAGAAACCGATGATAGTATGAATCTAGAAACTACAATCATTAAAGGAGATGTTAGTTATGATGAATTCGTAACACAATTAAAAGATGGATTGGCGAATGGTAATGTTAGAATAGCGTGTAACTTTCTAAGATCGGCGTTGATGGGTTTTGAGAAGGCGAGATATATACCTACTCATTTGATCTTATCACTTCTTGGAGGTCACTTTAGTCCGATCCTTGGTATTGTTGAGCATGTTGACGAACAAGAGAAGAAGAAGGAGTATGTAGCAATCTTTGATACGAATCACAAGTATGGCGGTGTCTACTTTGTTCCAATGAAACGGTTGTATGAATCTGTGAAAACGGTAGATTTAGGTTCAAACAAGCACAGAGCTATCATATTAGTGGAGAAGAAGTAGAAGTAGTATTGGAGTTTGTATGCTTTACAAGTTATTCTTTATCAGTCATTCTCTATGAGTTTTATTGTTTTCTGATTGGAATACCATAGTTGTCAAATCGATTTAATAATGTAATGATACGGAGATACCCAGCAACACATAATGCAATTGGATTAAACCATGAAAACTCTTGTCCAATTATCTGAGAAATGAGATTATAGTTCTGAATAGGAGTGGAGAGTACATACTGCTTTGAGTATTCTGATGACTTGACACATTCAGCTCTCTTTTCATCTGTACGTTCCATGAAGATTTGTTCATTAGATCTCATTAGAGTTGCAATTGACGATGGAGACCAATCAGTTTTCTGTTCTTTTAATATAGCAGTAGCCAGATCAGAGGCGTCCCTCAATGCCATATTGCCTGACATGCCACTCCATGGAGGCATAGCGTGGAGCGCATCACCAATACCAACAAATGGGAGATCATCAGAGCCAGGTACTTCGTGTTTCATTGTTTCCTCCGTTGACGGATGCATCTTAATTGGCAGTACTCGTACACCAGAGATGTGATCCCATATATCCGTATACTCTTCTGACCAGTTTGATAGATGATTCTTAGCATAACCGCGTACACTCTTTAACATATCTTCTTCACTGGTGTTTCCATGACCTTTATACCCAAGCTCAATGGCAAGATCATCTGGCTTCTCCTTATACGCTATTATGCTAACAGTTGTCATCTGGTCTTCCTTTTTTGCTCCATATCTTTGCAGACAAAGCATATTGGTGCCCTTCCCATCGGATGTGGGGCCATATGAGATAAATGTACCCTCGCCAAGACGATTAACGATTGATGGATCTATACTTTCTTCAGGAGAGTCAAGCTTACCCTGTATCCAAGTCTGACCAGTATAGAAGGCATCAGCCTCTGACGAGAATCTACAATTCCGTACAGATGAGTTAACACCCGACGTGTCTATAATCAGATCGAATTTCCCATACGAACAACCATCTCTACCAAGTAGCTCGACTCTACCATCTGTATCTTTCTTTACTTCTGAAACATAACAGTCATGATTCACTGTTACATTATCACCTAGTGCTGCCATCAATCCATCAATCATTTTGTTCCTCTCTGACTCAAGTCCTATCTCATCGAGTCCAACCTGCTGCTTAGTTAATCCACATGTATCCTCCAATATCGGAGGCATCCTCATGCAATGAGTTAGAGTGGTTTCTCCTTTTTGTACTTTGTAGAAACGCATGGCATCACTCCCGGCACGTTGGATATATGATGGATCTACGCCAGCTCGAGATAATGCCACCTGTGCATCACTATTTAGATCCCATCCGCTGCCCTGGTCTCGATTTGCCGATCCTCGCTCGAAAATTGTAATATCAAATGCATTGTCATCTCCTTCTTTGCTTGCAAGGACCCGCTCCACATATACCAATCTTCATCTTTCTATTCTTATTGTCTGTTGTCATCGTTATATTGTAGTTGTTAGTATTGTTTTGTTGTTTATTTTATGAGACGTTTGCCCTAGTTGCAATATGAAGCAAGAGTAGGTGGAGTCTACAAAAGCGTCTTGGAGTGCTTGCAAAACTGTGAGCGACATCTTGCTGCAGATATAATTCGTGCCTTCGCACCTATTTTCTGCCCTCGGGCAGTTCTGCCCTCGGGGATCCGCGGGGAGAGAGCTTATTAGTAGTCTCACTCAATCATGCAACGCATATAACCACACTGCCTCTTCAACATATCACAAATCAAGAAATATGATACCATTGGATACTCTTACTCGAACTGGACCACTATTGTTTTGGATAATACCGATAAGTTTGTATGTGTTTAGAACTATGTACTCTCCTTTTGGCTTATACTTGGCCTCAAGATTTAGCTTGGGTTACTATTCAGGCAACAGCAAATATGTACCATTGACGACTCGGAATGATGCAATAGTAGTCTTGCCCTTTCTCAATGTATGAATAGACGCATTTGTATGCACATACTCATAACGTTCCGATTCGGCACACTTCCATCGTTCATTTGTATTGCGGTCAAAGCACTCTGTACTCCAGGCTGGTATTTCATCTTCTATCCCGAATGATCTTCTGAAGAAATTTAATATCTTTTCAAAATCTGATATCAAGTATGCCTTGCTATAGAACTCTTTGTTAAGAACCTCATAAACGTTGTGAGGACTTGGGAACAACCATTGGCCGAATGGAATACGTGAACAAGAGTCTGTAAGTAAGATGCCATTCTCAAAATATGGTGGTTCACCATTCGTCCACTTGTATTTGTTGTACCATCGTTTACACCCATTTTCTACACCAACGCAGCCCTCATGAGTAGTATTGATAGCACCAAACAACCACAAATCAAGATATCGACCAAGGTTAGGTGTATTCACATGATACCCAAAGCCTGTATTTCCAGGCCCTTCGCCATCACGATTTTGTGCTGCGTGGAGCTTCAATACATTCTTCAATACATATTCAATTTTAGTAGTGTTTGTCGAGAAAGCCATAAAATCCACATCTTGTTCATCCCAGGGAATCATACCAAAGTGACGTCGTGCCCCAAGCAAAGATCCCTGGTTTAATAGAAGTTGTATACCATGAGATGCAAAGGTATTTACCACATGAGCATAGAAGTTATACTTTTCATCTTCTGTAGCATTTCCTGTTGTTTCCTTCCATTTGGTTGCATTGCATAATGGTTGTCGGTGGTATGGAGTAGTATATCTGCTAGAATTGAACTTCTCTTCCTCTATTGTTATCGATAATTGTTGAGATTGGTTTTTAATACTACTAATACCATATTGAATTCCAATGCTATATCCATGAATTCCAATAAGGACGAGGATGATGCCAATGAGGATAATACCAAGAAAAAATACCTTCATTTGTTTCCACTGCATCGCATCGTCGGAAGCTGCCATGTATATCAAAGATATCTCCAGACTCGCCGCTTAAAGCCGATAGTAAATACACAGCCCTCACTTATATATACATATGTAGACTATGATCGATATTTGCTTGTACTTGTTCAACAATAAAAAATGATGGGTAGGTATCCTTTCAAAAGCAAAAGCTCTACTGTGTTCAGATATGTCCACTGTTAGCTTGTGGTTGGTTCAGTTATAAGATATGAGAGATGGTACGATATAATAGATGACCGATATATAAATAGCAAGAGAAACAACAATGGACTCCATACTTAAGTATCGCATATTAAAGGTTGAAGAGATATGTTACGTTCAGACCAACCGGTAGACATATCTAGACATCTAGACACAGACTGAACGTGCTTATGAGTAGAAGTAGACTAGATAAGTAAGATGAACATTACTATTGTGATGAGATAACCTCAACCTACTATATTTACAATGAGTCTATGTGTGGAATGAAAGAACGTCTGATAGTGTCCTGTTTATAGGTGACTTGGGCCTCCTAGGGGAAGGATAGCCTCGATATTTCCAAGCTTCTCATGTACCATAAGTCCGAGGATGCCCATCTGTGCGGCACGGCCATTGTTCAATTCAATGGTACGCTTTCTTCTCTTGGCATCATCCGATAACTTATCCCATCCAAAGTCAAGAGCGCCGTTACGGAAATCTCCCTTGAATTCAGCTGGTGAATCACCAAGAGCATTCTTATTGAAACCCCAAGGAGCCTGGTATTGATCTTGATTGGCGGCTTCCATCATACCCCATGTAGCGATCATCTGTGCCCAAACCATACCTGGAAGATTGTCCAAGGCAGCAAATCCAGCGGGAATATCCTCAGCGCCGGGGAATCGTACGCCGGCGTATGTAACAAGGTATCCAGTTACAGCAAGCATGGCAATACGTCCGTGCTTTAATTCCAACCATCTAAGACGGTCGAACTCTTCCTGGTCGGCATCGGTGGTGTATCCAAATGCATCGACGAAACCAAATGGAGCTTGTGCACCAATTTCATTAGAGAAGTCAGCGTTTAATGCAGTACGGGAGGTAGTTTGTGTTGGTGTGGGAGCGAATGCAACGGCTGAGCCGGCAACGGCAGCAAGGATTGTTAGCTTCATCATATTGTTTGGAGTTATATTGATAGAGTTGATAGATGTCAAATTATGAGAGCATTGGTTCTTGCAAGGCGCAAAAACAGACACAAGATCTTTGCCAACTTCAAATTCAAGGAAAAACAAATCTTGTGCTCATACGTGTTCAGTTTTCATCTTAGAAAACTCTGTTTAGGGTAGGATATGTTTATCTCATTTTTTCTCAATCAAAAAATTAATGCTTGTCGCTTGCTCATGCTCCAATCACGTCCAACGTTGTTCCGTTACCTCTAGAGATCTTATGTGAATGGGTTAGTGGGGTGTTCAGTGATGCCTACATTTACTATCTATTCCATTAGTCAAATATGCTCAATAGTACAACAGGAGTAGAGATACCTGGCATTGCAAATTGCAAATATGTATTGTAGTCTCATGGTAGTCATATCAACAACATACTATGTATTGTACGATATAGGAAGAGGTAGGAAGGTAAAAGTCTCTTCGCGGATAGAGATTGCATGCTCGATGCATGCACATCGGCAACAAAATACAAGATCTATTGAAGTTGAAATCCAACAGATAAAAAGATATGAAGAGTTGCAATGAAAGTATCTCATAATAATAATTATTATCATACAAACACATTACAAATTACAAACGATGAAGCTTGTCATCCTCACCGCCCTTGCCGGCTCGGCCGCAGCATTCGCTCCTTCCCAAGTGTCTAAAACCTCATCATCTTTGTCTGCTACGTCTGCTCAGACTGACTTCTTTGCCCTTAATGCTGAGGCTGCGGCTGATCTTCCCCAAGAAAGTTCAAATCCAAGTACCACCAATCCATACAGACCCGAGCTAGAACTTGGTGCACAAGCTCCTCTTGGATTCTTCGATCCTTTTGAATTGGTCTCCATTGCCGACCAAGAAGAGTTTGATCGTCTACGATGGATCGAACTTAAGCATGGACGTGTTTCCATGCTTGCTGTTGTTGGGTATCTTGCTACTGATTATGGACTTCGATTCCCAGGTGCTGAAGACATTCCATCTGGATTTGCCGCCCTGGACAATCTTCCAGGTATGGTATGGGCACAAATGTTTGCCACATGGGCTATGATGGAGGCTGCTAATCAAGATCAGTACAAGGCACCATGGGGTATGAACCAAAACTCTCTCGACGAAAGTCCTGCTGAGTTCAAGGGAGATTTCCGTAACGGTGTATTCGACTTTGGTTGGGATAAGTTTAGCCCAGAGATGAAAATGAGAAAGCGTGCTATTGAATTGAACAATGGACGTGCTGCTCAAATGGGCATCCTCGGGCTAATGGTTCATGACAAGCTAGGCAATCTTGATGCCATCCTTCCAGGACATATCGCCCAAACAGCCTCTTCTGCTGTCGAGGCCGTTGCAGCTGTTGATGTTGTTGTATAATTTGATCGTTATTCTGAATAGATAGATACCTTGCCAATTTATTGTAAGATTTGAATTCATCTTGTACAAAACAAGGAGATACTTTGCATGTATCTAGAGTGGGAGAGATCTATTTTGTCTAGATATGTACAAACACAATCGTAGTCCTTGCTGCACGTAAGAGATATGTCGTCTTTATTATTACACCCCTATGATCATTTTTCTTCTTGTACTGCCCCTGGTACTGATCAGATACATTTCCACACACAGGTGTAGAGAGATGATACAATGATACGATCGTTGATGTTATGTCATCATGTCTGGTTGCAGATGCATAAAAAACTTGATGAGAACGAAGCGATATCATCATCATCTGAGTGTATAGATACGAGGAGTCTATTTTGTACACAAGATATGTTCATAACACTCATACTGAATTATAAGATATCTTTTTCACTCTATGCATATTCTATATTATTTTTACATATCTATATCAATCATCAAGTTTAATGACCAGGAAGGATGGCATCAAGGTTACCCATCTTTTCATGGACCATGATACCCAAAATACCCATCTGTGCGGCACGGCCATTGTTCAATTCAATAGCACGCTTTCTCATCTTAGCCTCTGGACTGAATTTATCCCATCCAAAGTCGAATGCACCGTTACGGAAGTCACCCATGAATTCGGCAGGACTTTCATCTAAGGAGTTTTGGTTCATACCCCATGGTGCCTTATATTGATCTTGATTAGCGGCTTCCATCATACCCCATGTGGCAATCATCTGTGCCCAAACCATACCGGGTAGTGAGTCTAATGCAGCAAAGCCTGATGGAATGTCTTCAGCACCGGGGAATCGTAGTCCAGCATCAGTGACGAGGTATCCAACAACGGCAAGCATGGCAATGCGTCCATGCTTAAGCTCTACCCAACGTAAACGATCGAAGTTATCCTTATCTCCATCTGCAACACAACCTAATGGATCGAAGAATCCAAGAGGAGCTTGTGCACCTAGTTCTTGGGATAGATCAGCACTGAGGGCAGTACGAGAAGTTTGGGCGACTTGGGAAGGAGCGAATGCTGCGGCTGAGCCGGCAAGAGCGGTGAATAAGGCGAGCTTCATCATAATTAGATAGTGTTTGTAGTAGGGGAACAAAGTTGAAATTATGAGAGGATTTGACAGCCGATTTGCAACACGGGTCCTCCTGAGTATTAAAGATACCAAAGATACCTCATTAATACTAACCAAATTGGTTATGTTTATCACCACTTTTGTACTGCTTCTGTACATTGCAAATTGAAGCATAAAGATCGCTTTGAGTTCGTCAGTTCGTGACTGATAATTGAGTCCCCCCTTTGCAATATAGCACTCTGCTACTACATTTCCGTGCTGCTAATTACTACCGCTAAATATCATGATGAAATCCGCCATCTTAGCCACTACTATCGCATCAGCATGTGCTTTTGCCCCTACTCCAGTTGCCCAGACCTCAACATCATTGGCCGCTACTGCTGCTCAGACTGATTTCTTTGGCTTGGTTGAAGAAGTTGATTTCACAAAGGAGGTTGGTGTACTACCACCCGTGAGTAGTTTACTGTGTATATCCTCTTCGACGATATATTCAATTGCAATATTGAATGTTATATCTCACCATGTCTCTCTCTTCTTATTCAATACACATGATATGTATCTAACTATACAAAAACTACACTATTGCAATACAATACAATAACAGCTTGGATTTTTCGATCCTCTTGGATTACTCAAAGAAGGTAACCAGGATACATTTGACGATCTACGTGAAAAGGAATTAAAGCATGGACGTGTATCAATGCTTGCAGTAACAGGGTACCTAACCACTGCCGCTGGTATCCGATTCCCCGGCGCTGAGGATATTCCAGACGGATTAGCCTCGTGGCAAGCACTCTTAGATTCCAAGGATGGTCAGAATGTATTATACCAAATGCTCGCATTCTTAGTTGTTGCAGAAATTTGTAACCGTGATGCACACTGGTTAGATAATAAAGCAGAGTTTGTGGGAGATTACCGTAACGGAGCACTTGACTTTGGTTGGGATAAGTTTAGTCCAGAGATGAAACTGAAGAAGCGTACTATTGAATTGAATAATGGCAGAGCAGCCATGATGGGAATTTGGGGATTAGTTACACACGAAATTATGGGTGTATCAATCTTACCAGGAGGCTACCTTCCAGGTGCTCACTAAATACTAAACGAGTGCTAGTGCTAAGGAAGAAGACAACAGATGTTTGTTTTAATGTTGTAGATATATAATTCTATATAGAAAACTGATGATTAGGTATCGAAAAAAGAATATATTGCGCATTCTCCTAATAATAGACAGTATCAAAAGTGAATCTCAAGATGAAAGCGTATCTATTAAACAAGAGCATACTCCTATTAGAAGACAGTATCAACAGTGAATATCAAGAGAAATAAGTCTTTAACTATGTACCTTGCCAACAATCCTATCCTATCCCATTGATACGCCATCCACAGTTGTCTTACTGTCCTTCTGATATGCCTTTTGGTCACCTAAAGTATAAGATGGGTGTTTCATCGGATCAGGATTACTACCTGCACTTGGAGCTACCTTCTTGACAGCTGCAACAACTCCAAGTAATGCTACTAAACATCCGCTAACTAGAATATCCTTAACACCTAACAGTCTTGCCAAGCTCTTGATCAATGTTCTAACCCCTACCCCAAACAAGGACATACCACTTAGAATAACTGTGGCTTGCATCATCCTATCCAATCTCTTCTTGCGCTGTATTTCTACAAATGTTATCCCCTCCTTCTTGAACATACCAAAGATGTTCTCACCAAATATCTTGGGTGAGATCTTGTGGAAGATACTGTCTAAAATTAACGGAAGGATGAACTGTAATGTACCAAGTTTGCCTGGCCTATCGATACCACGAGATATCTTAACTAGAGCTTTGGCATCACCTGCTCTTTGCTTTGTAAAATCTTGCACTGCCTCTGATAGATTTGGAGTTTTGTTCAAGATATCTGATAGGAGTTGTACATCTTCCAAGGCTGTATTAGCACCCAATCCAAAGCTAGGAGAATAAGATGATGAATCAGTTAGCAACAATTTGCTGCATTTAAACAGACCAACCAACTACTAAAAGAAGTACTTACTAGGGCTTCACGGTATGGATACTGTCACCTAAAAGCACTGTTCGTCCACCCTCGTGCAATCTACGACCTGCAAATCTAAAGCTAGGCAATGAACTTACTCCCTTCTTGGCAACATCAGCCATGACATCATCATTAACAAGCTTGCTAAACTGAGGAAACGCTTTCTCAAAGAATGCTCTAAGTTCTTTAGCATCACAATTAGCAGCAGCTAATTCATCCTCAGGCTTCATCAGTAACAAGGCACAGTAATTGCCATTAGCATCAGACGGTAATGCCTCAAGTGTGATACGTCTACCAACAGATGCAGCCGAGTAATTAAGATCACTAGGCCAATGCGATGGGAATGTAATTGGTATTGATTTATATACTCGTGGATTGTCATCTTCATATCTTGTTACTTTGAATGGTAGCTCCTTCTTGCTACCGAATAGTCGTGATAATATGTTGGTATCTGCTTGTTGTTTGATGGAATTCTCTTCCATTGCATTGGCAATAGTTCGCGCTGCCCCATCGGCCCCAATCAAAAAGTTTGTAGTGATTGTTCTAGATGATGATTCAACATCACATTCCTCATCGTCAGAAGAAGAGAGAGGTATACACCTAGAAACTTGCAATTGAACAGGTGAGCCTCCTTCGTCACCAAAACTAATTGGATCAACTTGATGACCATACTTTAAATCAATTATATCACCATACCGATCTTCGATAACCTTTTTCAATACACTAACCAATTTATCTCTTGGCAACACTCGAGATGTCACACTCTTATTAACCAATGTAATCTTCCCGTCTTCTTCTCTTGTTTGACCAGGTTCCCAACCTCTTCGGCCATATACTGCCACTGATGCTTCTTCAACTTCGTTCCATACATTAAAATGATTTAGTGCCTTTTGTCCACGATGACCTAAACCGAGTAAATAGTATTTGGATGATTCTGCTGCATAGATGGGATCATCTGCTGGTGGCGGTGGTGGTAGTCTATCATATACTACTATACTTTTCGTACTTGAAGAAGTAGTAGTTGAAGATTGCAATTGTTGTGCCATCATGATTGCAGAGAGTAAGCCTGCTGGTCCTCCGCCAACAATAACTGATTCATAATGGTTTGGCTCTTTATTAATAGTCTGCTTATCCGTATTCGTATCAACTGTAAGCTTCTTCTGAATGTTATCATCATCCTTGGATTTAGTAGCTTTTGTCGGTTCATAAAAATCATTATTAGATACGCGATATCCATCCAAATATGAAGTTGTTTCAGTTGACATTCTTGTACTAGTATGTTGTTGTCTACCAATGATAGACGAATGAGTCATTGCTGATGAACGAAATTGTTTGTGCACATGTTGTGAATTTATCGACAATCCATGAGCTGTCAAGGCTACCGTAGCCAAGACGAGGAATATATAGCATATCGACCACATACTTCTGAAGTTAAATAAGACAAGGTTACGTTTGATAAACAACAACTATTGTACTATGGCCGAGCTCAAACAAAGGGAGGAGGCGCTAGGACCTAGGAGTGCCTAAGTGACTGGTGGCGATCAAACAGGTGATATCTTTTTTACGGTATCCTCGATCAGCATCCGTCCATAATCATGGCATCCGTCGCGCCGCTTGAACTACTACTAAGATTTCTTTAGAAGTGTGTCCACGGCTGAGATGATGATGTGTGAAAAGGCTCAATATCCCCAGTTTATGAATCCAGATTGAATGCTCATAAATTTAAATACTGACAATTGATAAGTGATTATACATATATACATACAAATACAAAAGATACACAACCAAAGATCAATAAACATACACAACAATAGAACTAACAACAAATATGACGAAATTATCATCAACAATAGTAGTATCAACACTACTACTTTCTACCATTGCAACAAGTGCATTTGTACCATCATCAACTCCCTACAAAACAACATCATTGCAACAGCGACCAATACTGCAAAGAAGAGGATCGTCACTCGGCAACAATATACTCAATCACAAAGAGAAACGACATGTATCAGAAGTCATATCCTCCAGAACAAAGCAACATTATACTCCACTATTACACATGGTCTCAGTCTCTGCACCAGACATATCAGTACGTGATGAGATAAATGCAATGCGATTAGCCGACATCAAGAAGGAATTAGACTCCTATGGTGTTGATAGTAATGCATTCTTTGAGAAGAAGGAACTGGTCGAGGCATTAGTGAAAGCACGACAGGAGGAATGGATACATAATGAGTTTGAAACGACAACTCCGCCTCCCTTTGATACGAGTACTTCTACTTCTTCAACAACTGATTATACTAGTAGCTTTGATAGAAACATGTGGGAAGCATCTGCCCCATCTTCTACATATAAAGATACATCGTCAAAGAAGAAGAAGGGTTGGTTCCAATCATTCAAGGATAATGTAACAGATCAATTTGATAAAGGTGTAGAGAACATCGGACGTAAAGCAAAGATTGATTTAGAAATGACAAAGTTAAAAGATGTCAAGACAAAAGATCTCAAGAAAGAGTTAGAAAGTTACGGTATCAATACACGTAGTTTCTTTGAGAAGAAACAAATGATAAAGGCTGTGGCTGAGGCACGAGTTGATGGAGTGAAGAAGACAAATAGAACATCATCATCAAAGTATAGTAGAAGTAGTACACAGACTGAAGAGGCTTGGGATCCAGCTTACAGGAATGTCTATTGTCGAAAGTTTGATGCTTCTACGATTGATCCTTCTGGCGTTATAGACATTAGGGCACGGTAGACGGTAGATAATAGTGAAGAATTAACTTAGAATGTATATAGAATTTATTAATGAAATGAGTAAATGTATGTTTATAGTACCTAAGCCGATGGATATACAGTATCTATCACTAGCCAAGGGACATCAATACGATATGCAGCACCACATTCAAGGGTATCCCGTTCAACGCTATAGGTCTCAAATTAGAGCAGCCGTCAAATGCACTGTTCTCAATCTTCTGTAGTTCTTTATTCAACTCCACCGTTCTCAAACTCTTGCAGTAACTAAATGCCTTATCACAGACATAGATAAGAGATGAGGGAAATGTTATCCTCCTCAATCTTGTGCCGGTAAATGCACCTCGTCCAATCTTCTGTAGACCTTCATTTAGTACCACATTCTTCAAACCGGTACATTTAGAAAATGCATAGTCGTCAATCTCAACAAGAGTAGAAGGTAATGTAATCCTTTTTAAAGATGTGCAATTGGAGAATGTATTCATTCCAATCTTATGTACACCTTCATTAATTGATATATATCTCAAACTCGTACAATTGCTGAATGCAAAATTGCCAATCTCGATTACAGTAGAAGGAAGGATGATACTTTCCAACGATATACATCGATCAAATGCCAACTCTCCAAACCCCTTCAGACCTTCGCCAAGTGATACCTCCCTCAGGCTACTACATTTACGAAATGCACTTTGTCCAATCTGCTCTAGTCCGTCACCAAAGATCACTTTCCTTAATTTGCTACAATTGTAGAACGTATCATTTCCCATCTCATTGAGAGTTGAAGGTAGAATGATGCTCACCAATAATGAGCACTTGGAGAAAGCAAACCGCTCAATCCTTTGTAAGCCCTCGTTCAGCTCAACCTCACTCAAGTTATGGCATAGTTCGAATGCATACTCTCCAATCTCGGTAACGGTTGAAGGAAAGGATATCCTTTCTAATGAACCGCACATTTGGAATGCTTCATTGCCAATCGTCTCAAGTCCTTCATTCAGCAATACCTTTTTCAGCTTGCTACAGCCTTTGAATGTTGATTTGCCGATTGTTGCTGATACCTTGATACTACTCTCCAGGGAAATACTACCCTCACTAAACACTATCTCTCTCAACTTTTTGCACTCGTAAAATGCAGAAGTGCTAATTTCCTTTATAGTAGAAGGTAAACTGATACTCGATAATGACTTGCACATACGAAATGCCTCTTTGCCAATCGTCAAGAGCCCTTCATTTAGCACTATCTCGCTCAAATTCTCGCACTGCATGAATGCACGAGTATCAATATTAGTAACGGTAGGTGGTAATTCGATGCTCTCTAATGATATACAATCTTCGAATGCATAACTGTTTATCTTTTGTAGACCCACATTCAGCACAACTTCCCTTAGATTGCACCAATTATAAAATGCACCATCCTCAACCTCGATAACACTTGGATGAAACTGAACACTTTGGGTCGTTTTTATCCATTCCTGTGCACCTGTTGTATCTTTCCCAGTATACTCAAATACTCCCATATCGAAAACTTCGATGAGAGTGGAAGGTAGAGTGATAGTACCTCCCAATGAACTGTATTCAAATGCCTTATATCCTACTCTCTGTAAACCCTCCTTCAGCGCTACTTGTCTCAACTTGTTGCAGCAACCAAATGCATCTTCACCAATCGCGACAAGAGAAGGAGGTAGATTGATACTTTCTAAAGATTCACATTTGAAAAAAGAACCAATTCCAATCCACTCGAGGCCTTTAGGTAAAACTACCGTCCTCAATTTGGTACATTCTCGAAATGCATAGTCTTCAATATCCGTGATAGTAGAAGGTATTATAATACTTTCTAAAGATGAGCAACTTTGAAATACCATCTTTCCTAGTTTCTTGAGGCCATCATTCAACACTACCTCCTTTAGACTTGTGCAGTTGATAAATGCACTCGTACTAATGTTCAGAAGAGTTGATGGTAGATTGATACTCAATAATGACTCACAGAGAGCAAATGCACGCTTCATGATATACCTCAGTCCTTCATTTAGTACAATCTCCGTTAATTGGGTGCAACTTTCTAATGCAGAAGTATCAATCTGATTCAAGGTAGAAGGCATAGTAATGCTTTGTAATGAAGAACATTTTTTAAATGCACGCTTCCCAATTTGGAGAAGTCTTTCATTTAACACCAACTCTTTCAAACTAGTGCATTTGAGAAATGCATAATTTTCTATCCTAGTTATAGAAGATGGTAGTGTAACACTCTCAAATGATATGCAACGTGCAAATACATTCTTTGGTATCACATGAAGGCTGCTGACACAATCGAACACCACCTCTTTCAATCTGTTGCAATTTGAGAAAGACATAAATCCGATTTTCCGTATCCCGTTGTTTAGTACTACTTGACTCAAGTTTATACAACCACTAAACGCATAAATCCCAATTTCAACAACACTGGAAGGTAACTTGATATTTTGTAATGTTGAGCACCCGCGAAATGATTCATCCCCAATCTTCTGTAACCCCTTGTTTAGTACTACTCTCTTCAGTTTGGTACAGTCACGGAATGTATTATCTTCAATCTCAACTACAGAAGACGGAAGTATGATACATTCTAATAAAAGACAACTTTGTAATGAGCTGCATCCCATGAATGCAGCCCTACCAATCTTTTCTAATCCCTCGTTGAAAACTACCTCCTTCAAACTACTGCACCCTTTAAATGCCTCAACGCCAATTTCAACAACAGTGGATGGCAATGTGATACATTCTATTGATTCACAATTATAAAATGATTGATGACTAATCGTCTGGAGGCCTTCGTTCAATACTACCTTCTTCAATTTGGTACAGTTGTAAAATGAGTAATCGCCAATATCCCTGAGAGTAGAAGGAAATGTAATGCTTTCCAATGATGAACAATTTTCAAATGACCCACCACATATCATCTGTAACGATTTAATAAATTGGTGCTCGTTGAACTTCACTTCTATCAGTTGTTTACAACCTCCAAATGCTAATTCACCAAGGTAAGTAAGGGTATAAGGAAAATTGATACTTGTTAATGAAGTGCAACCGGCAAATGCAGAACTACCAATTGAAGATAAACTAGGAGGTAAAATGATACTTTCTAATGACCTGCATTCGCGGAAAGCGCTCTTCGATATGTGACGGAGGCCAGCATTAAACTCAACTTCTCTCAGAATATCACAATTTTCAAATGTACCAGACTCTACTTTTCTTACACTCGGATGAATCCGTATACTGGTTATATATTTTGTAATCACATTATTCTTCCCCGTATACTCAGGTATGTTGTTGCAAATTATCTAATTCTAATGTAGTGTCTGCCATCTTACAAACGGTGCTTCCTGAATAGCAGTAGTGGAGGTGGTTTAATATAGGACTAATATTATTCACGTCATACACTTACATAACCCTAGCCCAACATACCGACAAATTAACACTTCTAATGTTAATAATGTTACCATATATTGACGACGTGAATAGGCTATCTACATTCCTCTCTCTAGCCAACAACCATAACAAAAATTTAATATGATCACAATTTCATAGAACTGGCGATCGAACCACATCAAACGGGTCTAAAAAGCTTGTATGTATCAGAGAAGAGAAGAAGAGTCTTATTGTGTGGATAACCTCATTATAGCGTGGTGTGTATTGATCATTGTGTTGGATATATCGTATATATTTGTCGGTTGTTAGATAGTGTAGAATAGGTTGCTATATATTCGACTTTGTCAGGCATATCGTCGGTGGTTCTCCAGCCTTACTCATTTATCCAGTAGTATTTTGGTATTACAATGGCATCAGAGGGCAGCCGTGAAATTGAGGCAGCCAAGCGCCGTCTAGCTGCAGCTAAATTGCAAGCATTATCTGCAAACCAGATGGCAAAATCGGCTAGATCGACATTACAATCCGCAAAGAAAAATTTAACAATTGCAGAGACACAAGTTGTGAATACACAAAAAGAAGTAGATGCCGCAAAGAAGTACCTCGCAGAATCTGAAAAGAGATGGGAAGTTATCAATGTTGATGCTGATGATGACAAGAAAAAACCAAAACCAAAGAAACCAGGTTCTTATAAGGCAGGAATCATTGCCGCAATATATTCTCTCAACGACAGTAAAGGATCCTCCTCCATTGCAATCAAAAAGCATATGCAGGCCAGTCTTCCCAAGGATAAGATGTGGATGAACGGCATGTACTTGAAAGCCTTGAACAAGGCTGTTGCCGATGGTGTACTTGTCAAGAACAATGGATACTTCAAGCTCAGTGCCGCCACCGAGGCTGACGAAATTAAGAAAAGGAGGCAAAGACGAAGTCTACTTGCAGTTGCGAGTTAAGAATTACAAGAAGAGGATGATGTTTAGATTACTTTGTTGGGTATTGCGTAAAGATATATTAATTAAACCTCATGTTGAGTGGCTTTAAGTTTAAGGTCCTTGGTTTAAGGTTAGTGCTGAAGGTAAAAGAAGTTATGAGCAGAAGGTAGTAAATCATTGAATATGTTGGTAGTGATGAGAAGAGGAGAACATAAAGCACACAAAGGGGATGGCATTATAGGTATTCATTTACATTATAAAAAGGGGTTATGTATTGGATCTACTTTTCTTCCTAGCCACCATAAAGACGCAATCATACATTACTTTCATCATACTCTTATTATCTGATGTATACTTTGCAGGTATGTACGTCTCTTCTTCTACTATCTCAAATCCACATTGTGTTATCATATATCGAACTTCTTCCCATGTATAATCTATACTTGATAGGTATCGATCGTCTAGATGTTTGTTTCTTCTTTGATATGCGCTACTGTTGCCACCGTTGGATTGGGAGGCATCGGTATCACCTGGCAATAAACTACCATGGCCACTCCAATGATACATCAAAGGGCCGAAGTTGATTAACAAGCCGCCTTCTACCAACATGTGATATATAGTAAGTAAGTAATGTGGTAATGACGGTGCCGTGTCCAAGAAGAAGGAACAGGCTATGGCATGAAACTTATCTTGTGCCTTGAGATGTTGTTCATCGTTGTCTTTGCTTTGATTCTCGGGCAAGAAGTGTGAGTAGAGTTGTAGAAACTCTCCGGCGAGCATTGAAAACTCTGGTGCGTCCCTTCCGTCTTCTTCTTCTGTAACAAGTAGCGAAGTTGGATCAACGTCAGGAACCACAACCGTCCTCAGTCGTTCTTCAAACGACATGACATTCTTAGTCTCACCAATCCAAGGACATATACCAAACTGTTTAAATGATCGTCTCCCTTCTTCAATCTTTTCTTCTCCTTCTGGAGGAGAAGGAATACCACAACCATTTAACATGAAATCACTTGCCAATAACATGTGTAATGAAAAGTCCGATCCTTGTACTGAATATCCACGTGAATATATTTCCCATGCCAATCGACCTAATCCTGATCCTGGCACTGCAACTCTTGGTAGCGATTGATGTTTGCTCTCTGATGCTTCATCGGTAGTGTTGTTTGATATACACTTGTCATCATTGCAACAAGTCATCTTCTCATCGATACCTCCATCTGCATTCAGCGGCATGTATCTTTCCAAAGCATCAATAATACGATCATACACAACACTCCGTTCTTCTTTACCATCCAAACTCCAATCACGAACAACACATTTTAATACTGAATCAATCTTTGATATTTGATCCTCTGTAGTCCAATCTATAGTAGACGCTGTTGGTGTTAATGTATTACTGCCAACCTCATGACATTGAGAAGATGCCTGCTTACGCTGTCGTAGTACATCCTGTGAGGTAGCAACATTACTATATTGTAATATACAATCTAAGTAATATTGATTCCGTATTGAAGATTCATTGTATTGTTTTATATATTGTTGATTGGTAGATGATTGTGGATGTAGTGATGGTGGTAATATTGATTCAATTGTTGGGTATTGGTGTTGTGTATCTTCATTATTAGTTGATGTACTATTGTCACCACCATTGTTTAACATCTCTTCTTGTTCACGAGATGTATTGATTAATTGACATATACGTCGTGTAACACCCTGTTGTTTTGTTTGATGGAATGTAGCGTATTGTTGATATGCTTTACACACTTGATGAAAATGTTCTTCCTCTTCGGTATCATTTGATGTTTGCTGTTGTGCTCCGAGGGGGAGCCTACCGCCGCCGGCGTCTTCTTCTTCCATTATTGCAATTATATACACAAATATTATGCCAATCCATACAAAAGGATAGCCATCATCAATATAAACACCACATAAATAATAATATTATGTAGTAACCGCATCACCAAATCTTGCTCATGGGAATAAAATATAAACCTCTTCTATTTAGCGATCAAAGTTCTATGTAAGGTTATGGTTGTATATGATATCTAACTCACGAGAGACGGCACAAACAACCACCTAGAGGAGTTACCCGCAAGAAGTATATATATACGCAGTTAATATATAGGGCTACGCGGAGTGCGTATCTTAGTCAGGAAATAAACACAATTTTGTGCACATCTTGTGCACACTTATGTGAGTCCTTTTACATATACCTCTAGAACCTACTACAAGGACAAGGACCATAAGAAGACCGCAAATGACAAACATGATCAAGAGGATTATCAACAGATCTAAAGCAAGCACCCATGTCAATACACCAGATAATGTGCTTGAGTATACGGGGAGACGTGATCCTCCAGGAAAATCCATTGATGAAATATTAGAATCAGCTCCGACGTTTACCACGACGAGCATTGCCAAAGGAACTTTCAAAAGATCAGAAGAAACAAGGAATGATGAAATAGATATAATATTGGATGTGGAGTTTGAGTATGCGGGGAATAATGATGAATCTATTCCAGAGAATGTGACACATGTACGATTTCATCACAGTGTAATTGAGGTTCAAGAAAAGGCTTTTCAAGATTGTATTAGTTTACGTGAGGTAGTATTAAATGAAGGTTTGAAGAAGATAGGAAAGTATGCATTTCGAAAGTGCAAATCCTTAGAAAGCATTACATTACCCTCGACTGTCACGGATATTGGCGCTGGTGCCTTTTCCCGTTGTTCTCAATTAAGGAGAGTAGTATTAAACGGTGGACTTGAGAGAGTTAGAAAGTATGCATTTCATGGCTGCATATCATTACAAAGTATTACTCTTCCTGCAGCTCTCACTGAGATGGGAGAGAATGCATTTAGTGGTTGCCTTAGTTTGAAGGAGGTAGTGATAAATGAAGGCCTCGAGACGATTGTACATGGTGCATTTACAAATTGCATATCATTGGTTACTATCATATTACCATCCACTATTTCTGAGATTGAAGAATGGGCATTTCATAATTGCAATATGTTGAAAGAGGCAGTATTAAATGAAGGACTACTGGCGATTGGTTCTAATGCATTCATGAATTGCAACTCGTTAGAAAGTATAACTCTACCGGCTACAGTCACCGAAATTGACAGATATGCGTTTGTGAAATGTGAAAACCTGAGAAAGGTCGTATTAGCCAACAAGGAACGTCTTCAGAAGATGAAGATAGAGCAACAGGCATTTCAGGATTGCAAGTCGTTGTTGAGCATAGATCTATCAAATACCTTCCTCGTCGACATTCCCTATGGTACATTTACAGATTGTACCCAGTTAAGAGAGGTAGTATTAAATGAGGGCATCAAAAAGATTGGAAAGTGGGCATTTGGTCGCTGTGAGTCATTATTGAGCATCAATTTACCTTCCTCCCTTGATGATATTGGCGAGGGTGCATTTCGAAGATGTAAGAAACTAAAAGAGGTGGTGTTAAATTGGGGTCTAAAGAAGATTGGACGATATGCATTTTGTGACTGCTCGTCCTTGTCAAGCATCACTCTACCTTCAACACTCGATGAGATTGGTTGTTCTGCATTTAGCAGTTGCACCAAGTTGAAGAAAGTAGAGTTCAATATGGAGATATTGGATCAAGGGCTAATGTTTGATAAAGATCCATTTGTTGGTTGCAAATCTCTAGATAGATTCACATTCCCAACCATTTCATCGCGTTTGACTACTATCATCAATGCTAGTCAAACCATAAAGAAGAATAGGAAGAATACATGGTGGCCGCAGTTTATACCTTTGCCTAAAACAGAAGTTCCTTCGTCTGAACAAACAGAGGTTGAGACAAGGACTGATGGTGTACGGGGTTGTTTAATTGAAAGGAGTGGTTCCGAGCTATATATACCTTTATCAAAGTTAGAATGCAATGAATGGTCAACCATGCTTCAGAGATCAATCAGGAGAAGGCATTGGAAATCAATCAGGAGAAGCCTTGTCAAGATTAATTGTGTAATATCACACTATGAAATGATAGAGGGTACAATACTATTTGTATTGGCATTTTGGAAAGCAAAGATGGATCAAGCAGATGTGGTAGTCGGCCCCACCGACCGAGATGCGTATCGAATTGATATTCCTGGGCCTGTGAAGGAAACAATCATGCAGTATCTTTTCTCCGAGAATGAGGACGATATGGACATGGATAATAAGTGAAAGGTATAAAGTTGACAGTAGAGCGTAAAGTCTGATGCGATGGAGCAGATAGAAACAGAATCTAAACCATAAGTTTCTATATTACATTTACATTTTACTTTTACTCTCATGATACAACTTCGATCAACATTCCTCAAGCCTAATTGCATGCCTGAATCCTCCTCCTTTGATCTTCAGGTAAGAAGTTTCCTTTCTATTTGTAACTCTTCTAAACAATATACCCTCATAACAACCACACCACAGGTGATCTCATTCCCCCCTGCATAAATCATATTCTAAGAGGATACCGTTTGGTCGCTAAAATACATTAATATATCTTGGCTTTTGGATCTCTTGAAAGTGCTACCATACCCTCTATGAGAGAAGACGATCAACAAACACCATTGTGTATTCAAAGAGGCGTTTAAGAAGTATATAACGTCGTTATTATTTTGGTTTAGTTCTCACCGGTCAAAATATATAACACATCTTGTGCACATACATATCTTTATTTTTATCAGAGAGTAGGTATGTAGTACTGAGGTACATATATATTATTATACTTATCAAACAAAGCAGCATGGCAAACATCATCAAGAGGATCATCAAAAGACCAAAGAACAATAATACACCAGATGAAGAATTTGAGTATACGGGGAATGATGAATCTATCCCTGATAAAGATAATGTGACACATGCACGAGTTCATCATAGTGTTGTTGAGATTCAAGATAATGCATTTAACGATTGCTATAAATTGAAGAAGGTTTTGTTAAATGAGGGCCTCAAGAAGATAGGAAAGAATGCATTTAAAGGATGTACATCTTTACAAAGCATCACATTACCATCTAGTATCGTTGAGATTGAAGAAGGTGCATTTTATAGTTGTAGAAGTTTAGGGAAGATAGTACTAAACGATGGTCTAAGAAAGATTGGAAAGAAGGCATTTGCATATTGTAGATCATTAGAAAGTATCGATCTACCTTCTTCTCTTGTAGAGATTGGTGATTATGCATTGGAATGTACAGCATTAAGAAGTATCAAATTACCCTCAAAACTCACCGAAATTAACAAGGGTACATTTATTTATGCCTCTAAGTTGAGAAAGATAGTATTGAATGAAGGGCTACTGAGGATTGGTAAGGATGCTTTTCAGCAATGCAAATCATTAGACTCTATCAAATTACCATCTACTCTTATCGAGATTTCCTGGAGCGCGTTTATGCTTTGTAGTAGTTTGAGGAAGGTAGTAGTCAATAAAGGTTTGCAGAGTATAGGGTGGAGTGCATTTAAGGATTGCAAGTCGTTGTTGAGTATAGATCTATCACATACTCTCATCGTCGAAATCCCTTCAAATGAACTAAAAACGGTGGTATTGAATGAGAGTATCAAAGAGATTGGTCAGTACACATTTTCTGCATGCTTTGCATTACACAGTATCAATCTACCCCCCACTCTCGTCAACATCGGTATTAATGCATTTTACAATTGCAGAAGCTTAGAAGACATAGTATTCAGTGAAGGGCTCAAAACGATCGGAGGTGGTGCATTCGGTAGCTGCTCATTGAGAAGCGTCACATTGCCTTCTTCTCTCGATAAAGTTGCTCATGAGTCTTTTGGGAAGAATAGAAATTTGAGGGAATTGGTAATCAATGAGGGTCCAAAGGAGATTGATGTGACTGCATTTACCGACTGTGTTTCGTTGGAGAAAGTAACTATACCCTCGACTGTGACTAAGATTGACAATTGGGCATTTTCCGGTTGCAGCAACTTGAGAGATGTAGAGCTCAAATCAGAGATTGACATATTTTCTAATACCAATCAACTGGGTAAAGTGTTTGAGGGTTGCTCATCGTTGGAAAGAGTAAAGCTTCAATCCATTACAAAGCGTTTAAAAGCTATAATCCAAATCCAAACTAGTCGAACGGAAGCTGAAAACAAGATAGATGAGATCCGAGGGTTAATGGAAAGAAACGGTTTCGACCATGGAGTAGAAAGAAGTGGTACTGATCTATATGTACCTGCATCATTAATCAAAGGGTGGTATAATGAAAGTGCGCATAAACACGATGACATAAGACAAGGCTCAACCAGGGCACTTCTTATCAAGATTGATCAAATGATTTCATACTATGAAATGAAGGAGGCTACAACTCTATTGGAACTTGGTCTTTGGAAAGCAAAGATTGATAAAGCCAGCGACGACGACGGTTATCATAGGGAGGCATGTCGTATTGAAGTGCCCGGACCAGTCAAGGAAACAATTTTGCAGTACCTTTACCATACTAGTTACATGTATAAGTCTGACGCGATAGAGCAGATTCAAACAGAATCTAAACCATAAGTTTCCATACATTACATTTACTCCACATGATGACTTTGATCAACATTTCTCAAACCCAATTGCATACCCTGAATTCTCCTCCTTTGATCTTCGGGTAGGAAATTCCCCTTCTTTGTCACCCTTCTAAACAATATACCCACATAAACAACCACACCACCCAAACACGGTAATGATATCTTACATCCATCTTCGGAACCATTTGGTGCCAAGACTAATGATGCCAATAAGTGTGTAATACCAACAAATAATATAGCAGCCGATCCGCCACTTGAGGTATCATTAAATCCTTGACATGTCAATCCACTAATCAATGCTTGGATTGTTGACCCTTCTGATCTAATACTAGCACTCGTATTATTATTATTATTATTACTCAATGATGAACTACTCATCATACGTCTTCTCATACCAAAGAAACATAGCATCATCCACATTACATCCAATATCGAAAATAAACAGGCGATTAATGCACCGTTGATTAAACTGGGAATACCCGCACATGAATCTTGATATAACGTACCGCCGTGTCCGGTACTACCACCGCCACCGGCGTACACGCCATCATTATAGCTGTTAGCCTCGCCTGATTCAGATGCTAATAGTGTTCCGTAGAGAAATAGCGAGTGGAGTAGTGCATATCCACAACCAGATGCTAATGAACATGATAGATCATTAAGTTGCAATTGTAATGCATTTGTTTCGGCGTGTGCATCATCTCCATTGTTGTTGCCATTAACACTGACATTTCTTACTGAATTAGTTGTACTTCCATTAGAACTAGCACCATTCGAAGAATTAGCAGCAGCAATAGTCTCCTCCTCATGCTTGGCAACACTCTTCCGGATAACATTCTCAACTTTAAAATAACCACTAACAAATATACATCGAATAATCATTTGGCATAATACACTTGGTATTGCTATTCCTAACAACGTTCCAATACTTGACATACCACTACCACTGCTATTAATGGCATTATCAATACTAGATATAATCAACCAAAATACCGAAGAAAGTAATGCCGAAATTAGATAAGCAAATGCCGAACAGACTGCTAATATAACCAATTGTGGTTTTTGGAATATTAATAATAGTAGTAATGATATGGATGGTGAGAATGCTAGTAGGATTGAACCAAATATTAATGATGGACTTGTCATCCTTGTTTGTTATTGTTGTGTGTATGGTAGTCGTTGCAAAGCTGAGAATGTGTCGGTGCACCTTTTAGTTTAGTGTAATATTGCCTGTCAGCAAGTTACCCCTTACGAAAGTATTGTAATATAGCACACAACTAGATGTATAAATAGGTATACCACCGCCCTGCAACCCAAAAAGCGGCTTTATCCTTTTATCACGCTATGTGTGTTGAGAGGTGTTGCGTAAAGAGATGAGTAGGTACGTAGTACTGAGGTAGATACTTAAAAATTACCCCAAAATCACATTTCTTTGCAAAAGTTGAACGACTTTCACACGATTTAGTAGCATGCCATAGAGAGGCCAATACAACGGAGGCAAAACAATAACAGACTCAAACAATGCCTCCTTTACATATAGATATAGAATTAGATAGTGGTGGCGATTGCGTAGACTTCATGAGCTGCCCTTGCGAGCAGTCAATGAGCAGCAGTTCACAAAATACTATGAAAATTGAGTTGCAACAAAAACACGATGAGCCCTCTTTAGAAACAATACAAATGAAACGTAGAAGACGAACAAATAATACTAGCCGTCCTAAATTGAGAAATACAAGTACAATGCTTGCAATGACAGCTTTATTACTAATTGGCAGTAGTGCTGGTAGTAGCGTGGACAATATACCAGATGGATTATTATTCAGTTCAGAAATGGGAGGCTCAACTTCTTTTGATAGTTTGCGTGGTGGTTCTGCTTCCTCTATGTCTTCTTCATCTTCAACTACATATTCTAGTACATCAGCTACATATTCAATAACAGATGAATCACAATATTCTAGCGAAGAAGAAACGAGTAGTACAAGACGTCATCCAATACATAGAATATATCAAGATGGAGCCTCAACACGACGTCGTGTGGAAGAGTTAGAAAATACATTACAATATTATCAAACTGGTATACGTGGTGATCCCAATCATCAATTAGATTATGGTCCTAACCATCCATTTGACCTAAAAAGAAAAGAACGTGAATTACAATTAAAAATTGAGAATAATGAACAACTTACACAAGATGATGAACGTTTCCTACAAGAAGGTACAGAACAACAAGAAGGAGGAGAGGGAGATACGAATCCATTTAAACCAATACGTATACATTTTGATACCTCAGCATTAGACTCCCAATTATCCGAAACCAACAGTAATCAAATTAACTTTGTCAAAAATACAATATTACCACGTATGGCAAATTATTGGACCGAGGCTCTATCAGTAGTACCAGTCCAGGGTAATTTATTAGTAAGTACAGCAGAGTTACAAGGACGATTATATTGTGGTGATACTGAATTTTCAAAGGTGCCTGCGGAAGATATTGCGAATGGTGTACCGAATTCGGATTTGGTATTGTATGTTAGTGGTGCGCCTAGTGCACGATTTTGTGGACCGAGTACGTTGGCGGTTGCGGTTGCTTGTAACTTTGATCAGTTTGATCGACCTACTGCTGGTAAGTTTATGTTTTGTTTATATTTGATTTACTCTCCTTTTTGTGGATATTGGATATATGGGGAAAGTTAATTTGGATGCCAAGGGTTTGCTACTTTGGGATAACCTCTCACCAGCTGCTGCTGCTTCTTCCCCATCCCCATTCTCCAAACTACCCCAGGCGCCATTAACTTTTGTCTTGATCAAATTGATTTAGACGATAACGGAGAGGCATCTGAATCAGTAACAGATGACAATGTCGATGTTGCCATACATGAGGCAGCACACGTCTTAGGCATGTCCTCCAACTCATACCGTTTCTTTTGGGATCCAGACACAGGATTGGAACGTACAGCCCGTCCCTTCGTTGCCAAGTCTGTCATATGCGTCGATGGTGTCGAACGGTCGATGATATTACCCTCTGATAATACAATGAAATTCTTCATCGCAACGAATGGTCAACGATATGCGTCAATTGTTACACCCAAGGTTGCCACCGTGGCACGGAATCAATTCAATTGTCAACAATTGGGTGGTGCACAGTTAGAAAATCAACCGACTGGTGAAAATTCATGTACCGGTGATCATTGGGATGAAAGGATGTGGTACCCCGAGGCACTTAGTGGTGTGATTAGTCCAACGACTAATGTATTAAGTCCAGTAACATTGGCATTAATGGAGGATAGTGGTTGGTACTTGGCAAATTACACCAAGGCAAATGTTAGTCCATGGGGTCATGGAGTTGGATGTGACTTCGTATCACAGCCATGCCTCGTGGGTGGAGGTAATGGACGTGATGGAAGTTTACCGTCATATGCCAAGGGATATTTTTGCAACAAGGCAAGTGCCCGTGGCTGTTCTCCATCTCACTCACATAAGATGGCATGCACAGTCATTGACTACAGTCTCCGTGGTCAGTACCAACCTCCTGTGCAATTCCAATACTTTGAGGATGCTGCCATTGGCGGTCCCCGTGAGGCTGATTACTGTTCCGTGTTTGGATCAGTCTACAGTGGTATGAAACCTGCCGACTTGGATTGCCGTATTAAGGAGAATGGTGATTCCATTGATGTTATTTATAGTGAAGAGTATGGTGATAATAGTATGTGCTTTGAAACCACGTCGGGAGAAGGACGGTGTTATAATGCTCGATGCATATACGAAGACTTTAATTTACAAGTCCAAGTTGATGGAGTTTGGTATACGTGTGACGAAGACTTTCAACAGATTGAGGTATCAACACTGTCGGGTGCCTTTGGTACTACTGTTACATGCCCAAGGTTAAGCAGTGTCTGTCCCGATATGTTCTGTCCCGTCAATTGTGCTGGACGTGGAGAGTGCATCTTTGACTATGTAAACGGAACTGAAACACCCCGACCACGGTGTGCATGCTTTGATGAGACAGACACCTCTGCCGGATGTTCTGATACATTTGTCTTGGACGGGAAGTATCTCCGTGATGGTGCAAGTCTTACCGATACTGTCAAGACACAGTTCTTCGAACCATTAATTGCCGTATTTGTGGACCATCCTGATACATGGACTACGGCATCATGGGCTTGGGCGGCAGCCTTATTTGTGGTATTTTTGTTAATGATTTTGTGTATCTGCTCTTCGTTCTGGCCAGAGAAGGAGAAGAAACGCCCTGCTTCTTCAAAGAATCGTAGCCGAGGGAGTAGGCAGCAAGGCAGGCAGAGACAATCAAGATATGCTGTTTAATGTTGCATATGAAAAGAGAAGAATAGAGCTAGGATTGCTTCGGATGAAGATATGCCCCTAGCTACTATAGAGATAGAGTTGGTCCCCAATTGTTGGATCAACTAGGTGTTTAATTTAAAGATTGATTACTCATATTAACTTATATGTCCATCACTACGAATTGAGCGCCTCAAAGTTAGCTAGAGATTTGTCCCATCTTTGGAGTATCTCAAACATTATTGAAAGTGGCTTGACATCCTGAGTATCTTGATGTGGTGGAGGGCGAATTTTATCTTCTGACAGTGAATCAACATCGTGATAGTTGGAATATTGTTCAATAGAAGTCAATATGTGCGGAAGTAACTCGACAGGCATATTCTCATCAAAGTGATCAACATTTGAAAAGGTTCTATTCCTCGCCGATAAAATCGAATACACTTTCTTTTTCCTTACATATATGGGGTCATACCACACAACCGCAGCAGGCCGAGGGGGTAGATAACTGTTAAACTCCCTATCTCCAACTCCTTCATTATCAGGGAAACAAATGCGGCATGTATGGTTTGAGTCTGCAGCAGAGTTAAGACTCGTCTCGTCAAACACTGCCTTGCGTAACGCCTCCCATCCAACACTTGTCATCTTTTGGTTTAATTGCAAATCGAGAATCTTCAGATTTGTGTTATGCTTCAATGCAGTTGCAATCATAGCAGCATCATTATCATCAAGTTTGTTTATGTGAAGATGAAGAGATCGCAACATAGGGTTGCCTGCCAAGAAATCTGAGATGAAAGTGTCTCCTCCTGTTCTGATGTTATTGTCGCCTAAATCAAGAGATTTCAGTTTGGTTCTACCAGCTCTCATAATCCTTTGTAGCATATCATATCCATCAAAGTCTTCATCTTTACATCCACAAAGACTCAACCGTTCAATCGAAGGATGATCCTTCACTATTTGACAGAGTTGATTGACATCCTCTGAGCTCATAACATTGTGTAGTTCAGACACAATTTCTTGCATTTGCTGTTACGCTGCAAATAATCCAGTACGAATCTAATCCCTTTCTGTCCGAAGTTGTTCCAAGACATATCTAAAGTATTGAAATAAGTGGTTTCCAGAGCTTCGGCCATCAAATCTATCACTTCCTCTGGTAACTCCACATTACACAAGTAACAGGATGTGCCGCCAGAGGATTATTTGAGTTACTCACGTAACACGTACCGCGTAGTCTCTCTACAGCCGCCAGAACGATGTCGGAGTTACTTATGTAACAATCTCGCGGATTCGTAGTGGGGGATACGTATACATGTTACAGATATATGTCTTCGCCGTGACTTTTAGCGGTATCCTTTAAAGATACCCATGTAACATGTTACTTAGTAGTTGTAGGTAATGCCGTGAAAAGGCCGCCGCCAGAAGGATTTTTTGTTACGGATGTAACAATCTCGCGGCTCGCGGCTGATCACCCCAACTGAAATAAGTGGTTTCTAGAGCTTTGGTAACTCCACAACTTGTGTGCAACATCGTTATATCATCACGTCAATCCATCGATATCGATTATAAGACACACCTACGTTACATAAATAATTATACAATGGGTCGATCAACGAGGGGTCGATCAATAAGTGCTCTTCATCACAGTAATATTCAGCAACGATTTGCTGTTCCAGGTTCTCTCAAGTACTCAAACCAAAAATCTGCAAAGGAGAAGCAAAGGCAGAGATCATCAAATAATAAAAACGGTGGTGTAGTCTCACCTTCATCGGGTGATTTAGATATAGAGTCACCATGTTATAGTTGTAACACTATTTGGTTATGTCTAGTGTCTTTATTATACACTATGGTATTTACATCATTGGCGTCCGGTTCACATCCATATGATATTATTGTTGGGATAATGCAATTTACTACTTCAACATTATTGTCCATGGTTCGAACAACCTTCATTATATGGACTATTATTATTCATAATTGGTTTCCTTTGTTGAGGATAATTACCGGTATTATTGTGTCCTCGGGATATGGTTATTTATTAGGCATGCCAATTAAGACAACATTCCAACTTGGCGCTTCTGTGTTATTGTTTGGTGTACTCCTTCTCTTAGTTGGTATTAAAAATGGTATGAATTGCATTGCAAACTCAGCACATGATTATGTTAAACAACGGGGTATTGGATCCATTGTATCAGGTATTACATGCGGTGTGTGTTGTGGATTTAGTGTGGTATGTTCTACCACAATTGCTACTATCAGGTACGCCGCAAGTGCATATTACTCTGCCAAACAAATGGCGGCACCACCAAAACAACAACTCAAATCAAGAAGTAAGAAGAGGACCAACCAAACGCGGATCAGTACTTTACTTCTATTCTTATTGTTATTATTTTTACCACCGGCACATGCAATGAAAACCGGGGATATCAATAAAGAGATAGATGAAGCTACTGAGGGGATTGACAATTTAGAATCTCCAATCAAACCGGATAGTAAACGCCGTAAGAGAGGGGGTGGTGACAACAGTGATGGGAAGGGAGTGCCAATCGATATGAACGTGGATAATGAACCAACTGATAAAGCTATTCTCGAGCAACTAGTAACAGATTGTGCCGGTGGAGTGTTAATGCTTATTCCATTAGAGTATGTCCGAGGATACAATGGTAACAACCAATTGATGCTTGCCATGAAATGGGGGGTAGAGCAACTTATCAATATCAAAAGGAACCCATCAACTTCTGTGGAGGAGATTGAGACAGCAATGTTGAAGTTCGATGAGAAGATCCAAGAGGCGGTTGAATCATTACGTAAATCATACAAAAAATTAGTCAATATGGGAGATGGTGCTATTCGAGGTGCGTCGGCAATGGCATTGCTAAATTATGCCACCACCAAAGAGGAGAAACGAGCATGGAATTCTGGGAATCAAGAACTATCCACTCGACGGGGTAAGCGGTCTCTCATGGATCCAAAAGCATCAGAGTGCCTACGAATGGTAGTACAAACATTTGCTCGAGCTTCATTGAATGCCTTCCGAACAACTTATGGTTTAGAAATCATCGATTCTAATCTATTTTGCACATCTATTATATTGTTGGATATGTGCTTCATTGCATTTGATAATCCCGGCAATACCAAGGCAGGGTACAACAAACAAGTTGAGAAGATTGCAGACAATTTATGTCTTGAAGAATGTGCTACTGCCTTGAAGGCCAAGTTAGGTGGAAATTTAAGACTAGCAAAGAGAGTGCTTGTCTTTGCAGTGAACTCAATCAAGTACCTCTTTCATGCACTCCACTATCGAGCCGATAAGGGTGTTAGCCACAAGCCATTGCCTTTCATTGTATTCTCGTCATATCCCGACAAGTATTGGTTCAACGGCAACTTGGGGGACGTCGCTTGTAGTCTCATACATAAAATGGGCACAATGTATCATCCCGACTTCTGTCTCCGCAAGTTTGGACGGGCTTTGTCTGCTGATACCATCAAGGGAGTGAACAAGATTCTCTTTAAATTCTACAGTCAAGTGAAGGAGGTAAGAGTGGCAATGAAATCAGCAGCAGTTGGTGGATTTAAGGAGGAGAGTATTATTGATGATACTGAACCTGTTCATCAGATATTTGAACGAGTAGACAAGCCCATGACTGATGCCGAACGAGAGGAGCAGTATCAACTCCGATTAGCTGGTTGTAAAAAGGGTGGTGATGAAGCTGCTCGATTACTGCTATTGGCAAAAGCTATGGAGAAAGTAGGTTGGGATGCAAGCAAACTTCTTCCCACGGCTAAAGAAGAGTACAAACACTTCATGAATAAACATCCATACAATAGACCAGGAGGATCAGCAGTACTTGAGACGAAAATGAAGAGTAGATTGGCCGGTGCTTCAACTCTTCTGTCTCTGGGCAAGGCTATTAAACAAGATGGTACATTTGAATCTGATGAGGATGAGGCAATCTTCATGGATCTACTCGAAAATGTATACAATAATGATTATGATAGACTAATGCAAGTCATCAAGAATCGATTGAATGGCTGGTTCATATGCCGTGGTGTTCAAGAGTTGAGGTTAGCTTTCCAATCTACAGCACGTGAATTATCAGTTGACCCGAGAGAAATCATCAGTGATCGAGTATTTGAAAGGATTGGTGATATCAATCAACAATTATTCAACAAGATTAAAGACATGAAAATGGCAGGCGAGTCGGAATACATTGGAAAAGATAAACTATATGATATGCTTAACGGAGGCTGGGCATATTTTCTCAATCTTACAAAAGTTTTATCCATATTCATTACATTTGCAAAGGGTAAACAAATTAAAATGGATGCTACCTTCACAGAATCTACATATAAACAGATGGGAGACGACTTGAAAGCTATTGTTGAAGCATGTGCGGGTATGACATTAAACAGCACCGGGAATAAGGCGATTGGCCGTCAATTACTTTACGAGAAATTATCAAGCTTTCATGAAGCTCGTACATCTATCTTTGAGAATGTAATCAACAAACACATTAGCATAATCAAGAAAGTCAAAAAGAGTAATAGTGATGACTCATGGTACATTCCAGATTGTAAGGGCAATAATAAATCAACATACATGTTTGTCAGTCGCATCCGTGATTCAGAATCTGGTGATTATGGGTATTGGAAGGTACAGGCATTTGCTGATGCAGGTATTGATTTGTCCAAGTGGAATCAATCAAAGCATATAAAAGATGATCATGAGAGACAGCTCGAGGCAAGGGAAAGTCTTCAAGTTGAAGACAGAAGGGCAGTGCCTATTCAAGAGAGAAGGAATGTAGAAGTAGAAGAGGAAGTAGTAGAATCATCTGACTCAGACTCTGATAACTAATAACAATTAGGAGATGGACATTATATCAACTTGTTCTACTTCAGATCTTGTCAATAACTCCTTCATAGGAGGGGCTACAAACTCCACGCACAAAAACAAAAACGTCACAACTTAGAATAGCTCAGCTACATCTTTTACATCCTCTTCATAGAGTAATGCCTTGAGGAGTTGTTCAGTCTTCTTACTCTTTCCAAGTGACTCGATGTACTGGCGGTTCCACTTGCCCTCCCTCACGTAATACTTACGTAGAGTTCGTCCTTTCTTGCCAAAGAAAGATACTTGATGCTTTGTACAACAGCCCTTCTTGAAGAAGACCTGCTTCCCACGCTTATTCTTTGTACCTTGATCCTTTGTAACACCTTTTGATCCCTTTGCTTTAAACCAAGGTTCGTTCTTGTATGATGGAATGAAACCATTCCTTGGAAGAATCTTTTTCGTAAGAGAAGTCTCCTTTGAAACTTTAGAATTGGAAGTAATCTCCAGTAATGATGCAGCTTGAACAATGTTTGGCTCCTCCTGGTCTTTTGGGGTGTCTTGGAATTCAATTGTATTGAAACTAACAAGTTCAGTAAGAGACAACTTTTTGACAGGGACTTGTGGTTCATAACCCTTCTGGAGGAACTTCGTAAGCTTACTGCTAGATTGTTTTACCTTTAGTATCTTTGGCTTCACGATATGTCCAGCCTCTCCATTATGAACAAGCATGTCTACCTTAAAGCCCTCACAGCCACTCGCACGTAGAGTCTGTAACTCAATATTGGTAGCAACCGCATTCATGTTAGCACCACCTTTTTCAAGTGATTCTGCATATTGATTAGTAGCAAAAACACTTTGATCATCCTTACGCTTTTGCGTTGAACGGCCATCTTCCTTCTTGGCTGCACGTTGCTTGGTAGATTTGTTATTGTTAGTCGCAACAACAACAACGTCAGTATTCGAGGAGTTATTGTTTTCAGTGGACAGTAACTTTACAGCCTTTTCAAAGGCAGTACGTTTAGGACGTGACTTTCGATCATTACTGGAGTTGTTAGTGGTTGATGGATTGGATGTGGACAATGCCGTGTCTTCCTTATTCTTAGTAGCACTTCGAGTATTTGGTTTGGTAGCAGAAGACTTGGCAGCAGTACGGCTACGCGTACGGCTACGAGAGTTGGCAGCCATGTCATTTTCGAAAGATGAGATAATATTCTCAAGCTCCTTCCTCTTCCTTGTAATATCTGTGGACTCGCTCATTGTTGTTGGTGTTGGTATTAATAAAGGTGGTGTATTGTGATGTTGTGGTGATGAGTTTTAATAAATAATGGTGTGTGTTGATGATTGAGTCGAACATTTTTATTTTTAGCGATGTAGATTTTTCATTCCTGCCATATTAACTCGCACCTATACACTGCAAATGAATTAGATCGTAGTATATACGCCCCTCCACCCTCACTAGTAGATAATACAACTCATGTTGCCAATTGATAATGAACATTGTTGTTAGTTGTGATGAATGTAGATAATATACATCACGTCTAATCGCGTGATGATAGGTACAGGTACCAATAGGCCGCCGACATACAGCCTTATGCGATATGATTCTACATATTGTTTATTATATAATAGCAACAATAATGGCAACGTTTGGAGAACATACTATCATAGTACTGATTGTGTTTTACATTATGATTATGGTGTGGTAGAGCTTCTTCACATTAATGGAATTTTCTTAGGTGCTACCTTTCACGAAGCGTTATCATGACTGGATAGGGCAAATGATGATAATTAGTAATTCTATGCGATGATATAATGATGAAGCAATGTTATTCATGATATTTAGCATGAGTTAGTTGTCTATACACACCATTGTATGCGAGGGCGATGGCAGCCGCGAGATCTACTCACTACTCACTCACTCAAATGTCGGTATCTTTTACAAGAAACATGACATTTATTGATGTTAGTCAGTTTATATTGCCCCCAAGGTACTCACAGTTAGCTAAAACATGAGGACAGATTCACTTTCATCATCATTTGTTATGACTTTGAGGTAGTATTGGTACTGTCGTATAGCAGTGAAAAACTCTTCCCAATGCGGTAGAAACGCTTCATCATATGATATATAATAATCATCAACTTCAATTTCATTCAAATCGATCTGTCCATCACCTATCTGACCATATCTTATTAGCTCAGTCTTCTTTTTTATAACTTTGAGGAAGCTCTCAGCCTCTGCCAGGGAAGCATCAGAGTCAACCCAGTAATGATCTGGGGGGAAATATGCTGAATATTCCCACTTTTGATTCTCTAATAGTGTATTTTGATAGTTTAGTTTGCCACATGCATGTCCAAATCTAGTATTCAAGTCTTTAATCTGCTCTTCCATATCATCAAATCGTCTATCGAATCTACTTGTAATCATGTTGTTATCGATCAATGAATTACTCTGTATAGTCTGCAATGATTGTTCCATCCTATTACACTTATTTGATAATGCATTCATACGAGGGGCCCGGAGAGGGCCGGCAGTTTTCATGGATCAAGCTTCGTTATTCTCTAGATTTCGCCGAGGATGATTGAACTAAACTAATAATACAAGTTTAAAAACGCGTTACTATATTAGAAGACGGATCAGTTGTAACATCGGGAGAGGGGTTACACCTACACTAAAAAGAATAATCTTTCAATGACGACGATGTATGGGAAGTAAGTTCGAATTCACCTTGATGCCCGTGTTACACTAGACGACACGGGGAATTCATATTTCCATTTCAACTCGTTGTAAGAAGCGTGTCTGTTGTAAAACTGAAAAATATCCCATGTCAATTTGGCATCGAGACAATATCGTACAGAATGAAGTATGAAAGAATAACACACCTTTGGCGACTTTACGGCTCGTTGGCGATAGGTGCCGCGGAAGGTGGTAGTTTTAGATTTGTTTTACGATAGGTGCCGCGTGAAGGCGTATAAGTGGGGGCTCCCTACCTCTCTGTCATGCTACATATATAGCAAAGGCTCAGAAATAAAAATAAAAGCCCGCTCACAATCATTACGATCAATAAGAAGTATCGATATCTTTTTGGAAATGGAAGACAAGAAAAAATGTAAGTGTTTGTATGTACTTGAACCATTGCAATCGATATTGACTAGTCTAGTCATCTCATATAATATTATATGTATCATTTATAGCAAGTTGCAAATGCCCTGGTGTGTGTAATACTCCACACTGTGGGTGCTCATCTCAGCCGGAGACACTAAAGAAGAATCACCCAAGTAGTCCGGTATCACCACCTAAGACACAGAGGAAGAAGATGAAGAAGCTCCCAAGTAGCCTGGATCCAGAGCAAGAGAAGAAAAGGAAATCTCCCTCCATTGACGATATGTTGGGTCGAATGCATCAGGGTTTTTCTACATATGTCGAGACTGATCTCGATGAAGAAATTGCCTTGGGCGAGGGTACTACTGCCATTGCTGAAGATACTCAAGTTGGTGAAGAAAGTCCCACTAGCAGAGCTGTCTACCACCCCCAGGACATCAACGATGCTGAGGCAATTGCTTCTTCTGATAATCATCATGATCATCCTGGATCTGCCGCCGTTGCTACAACTGCTTCTTGTGATATCAACGGCAAAGAAACACTGATAACCTTCACTGTTTTTTGCTGGAGATGTAATAGCACAGAGCATTTTACAAACAAATGTCCACATGCCAAGGATGCTAAGTATGATGGTAATTATGAAAACAATCGTATGAGGTATCATGAGCTGAAAGCGATTGAGATGAAAAAGGAAAAGACTTGTTGCCAGTGCATGACCAAGAAGAAACTTCCAGAGTTCTTTCATTGTGATTGGTGTAAAGATGAAGATGAATGTGTTTGCAAAGATTGTCGCAAATTGGAAGTCAAGGTGTGTTGCCGGTGCACGACCAAGAAGAAACGTCCTGAGTTCTTTCAACGTGATTGGAATAAAAAAGATGAAAGTCAATGTGTTTGCAAAGCTTGTCGCAAATTGGAAGTTAAGGTGTGTAATATGTGCATCACATGGAAGAAAAGGCACAACTTTAAAGAAGAAGAATGGGACCTTAACGACGAATCCCCTCGTGTATGTAAGTGTTGTTTCAAGATAATCGGCGGACGATTTTGATGAAAAGTAAATAATATACTATATGATAGAGGTAATATAAATATAGTACAATTAAAGTTTAGAACATAATTCAAGGACTCCGTCGCTTTGCTCTCCTCTTTTCATTGAACCTTTGGTTTCGCTTCTGCTTGAGCTCTATTCTCGTCGTAAGTAGTGCAATGTATTGCTCTTGCGGGTCTGCTAATGGGCAATGCCACTTCAACTTGGCTCCTTTTGTTGTTTTATTCATTTGTATGTGTTTTCTACCCTGAAAAGTAAACGTGCCTCTGTTCTTGAAGCACACATCACAATTATTACTTCTTCTGCCAGGTATCTTGGCATCCCTGTCTAGACTTATGTTGTTTTTTATCATTGTATCGATGTAGAAGATCAGTACCACCTGACATATCCAAGAGTGGTAAGTTACTAGTACTACCTACCGTCAAAGTAGATGTAGATCTTGTAAAAGTATCGCCATCTATGTCTATTTCCATTCCTATTGGTGAAAAGATTGGCTGGGTGTTGGTGGTATCTGGCTTGGATTCGTTTATTGATTCGGTACATTTCTCGATTATGTTTGGTGATAATCGCATATGGCCAAGCTTGGGTGAATCTCCAGCATTAGGCAACGCTTGCTCTAGAACTTTTCCAATATGACGAACTTCTTCTACTCCTACTTTCTCTGGGATGTCGATACTCTCCAACAAAGTATAGTCGTTGTTATGAATGGGTGCTTTGATAGGAGGAAATTTGTTCATTTTAATGTTGCCCTTGACAATCATACTTTTTATTGAATTGAAGCTATGTAGAGTGATGCCGTCTGAGATGAATCCATCATAACAACATAAGGTTCATCCATGAGCTCTTTTTGAAGATACCGTCTGTAAATGAAGATTGTTGTTCGTGTTGGTCTTGGTATCGTGCGTATTTGTCCCGCCATTAAACTAAAAGGGGTCCTATCTATCCTACCAAAAATGGAGTTTTTTTCAAACCTTTCAGGTTTTAACATGAAAACTGATCACTTCTCATATTTTTCATCTCTCCTTGCATACTACTCATTAACTGCATCATTTGTGTATTTTGGTTCATCACCTCGTGCATAGTTGGCTACACGTAGGGTCAGGATCCTACGATTGTCAAATCTGAAAATTGCAATGGAGTTGAAAGTTGGTTGATACATCATTGGAAAGCCCTTGATGAGTAGAGTCCAAAACCATGTTGCCCTTACTTAG
>Ga0214478_100109_pt1 | contig 41702 bp, 30 predicted proteins | sample M1_20Mar14CPVII9_2_FD_178001 | JGI IMG/M metagenome (GOLD analysis project Ga0214478, IMG submission 178001) | Marine eukaryotic communities from Monterey Bay, California, United States - M1_20Mar14CPVII9sort6BwellD7 | ecosystem: Environmental > Aquatic > Marine > Unclassified | place: USA... | reverse complement strand
TAACTTACAATGTATATTCGATCCATCCATCATTGTTGGCACCTAGTGCCATATCACTATCATCCATATCAATGACCACGGCATTATACCAAGGGTCACCACTCGCTATGATAAGAGTTAAAAGCAATAGAAAAGATTAGTACTATAAGATCGCACTGTCCCTCAAAGAAGACTGTATCCTGAAAGAAGACTTACCACGAGGGCTGACAATGATACTCTTGATGAATCGATCCTCGTCAGTGAACTCAGTCCAGATCTCTTCATCAATAAAGTCCTTACATTGGATTGCAGTCATACTCTGTTCCATACATTCATGCCAAACTTCTCTTCCCTTCGTGTCGAGGATCTGTTAGTATATGGTTTGGTGTATTGAGGAAGAGGGATAGAAGAGTAAGTTTATGCCGGGTCATCGGGGGTCATTGTAGGCAATGCAATGATGGTTATCGTTATATGGATATCATAAACACACAAAAACTTACCCTCTTTGATATCCCCAACTGACGAGCACGAGCCAACTGTTGATCAGTGGCCTTGAATCCTCCCATACTCGAGGCTGGTGATGCCTCATCTAAAGTAATCGATCCATTGAGGTATGAATCAAGACAATAGGTGAAGACGGCACTTAATCCAACTAGACCGAGGAGAGCGTATGGTCCTCTTGGTCGCCTGTTGTTGGCGTTGTTGACGACTGTCATAGTTCGTTGTTGTTGATGATGTTTTGGTATTATAGTAGATTGGTTGTTGTTGTTGATGATATTGTCCAGTTGCAACTATGAGCATTTGTAATGCTGATGTGACAGTTCGACGGAGGTTCCTAGCTGATCGTAATGACTATCCAGGCTTTGGGATTAGGGCGCATTTTAAGAAGACTTCATTGCGCTTGCGCACAATTGCAACAAAAACGGGTACTTATACCTCAAAATACCCATATATATGGATTTTATACCCTATATTCGGCGGGCACACGTATATTCCCCGCATACCAATTAAAAGCCCTAGATGACCTCAGGTTAGAATAAAAAGTCACAGTGACTCGGTATCCTAGGATACTGCAATGCTCAAAAAAAATTTTCCACGTGATTCAATAAATTCACTAGATTATACATATTCCGTAAGCTACAGGTCATCATTTTGTTCTAGCTTCTTCAATGAGGATCAATTGTTGTGTATCTAACTTCCTTTTAAACCCCCTCCACAAATTCAATGCAGTAGCTTGATTGAGTTGCCCAGATAATAGTTTCATCACTTGAATGGTTTCTTGGCTGTCTCTCTTGCTTCTAGTTGTGCCTCCTTTCGAGCTAGTAACTCATTTGTTTTGTTTGTAAGCCCAATATGTAGACGTCTTGTTGTATTGTCTCGGCAAATGCTGCAACAGCTTCTGTTGCTGCTGTGATTTTGATTGTAACTGCATATATGCCACCAAGTTCTGCTGTTTTTGCTGTTGTATCTGTAAAAGTCTCTCTTGTTGAAGCTTTAGTAACTGCTGTACTAACCTCGATTGTTGATGCATTCCGTTTTGTAATAAATAATACTGTAGTTGCTGTTGTCGTATACGTAGGTTCAATCGTTGCTCTTCTTGATTAAGCAGAAGCTGTTGTTGCACTAGTTGTTGCTGTTGTTGTTGCAGCCAAGTCAGTAGAGCCTTCTCTTCTGCCGCTCGAACATTCTCTGCCTCTCGCTCTGTATCGCGATTCTTCTTAGCCTCAATCTTTTCGTTAGCTTTTCTCCAATGATGTTGCAACTTCTCTATTTCCAAAGCAGCAGCCTTCTCCGCCTGTAGTCTCTCCTTCTCTTCCTTCAAGTATGCGGGGTATGACAACGAGGGTTCTTCCTTCTTCCGTGTTTGATACCCAGCACATTGACTTGCCTCTACTTCCAAAGCAGCAGCCTTCTCCGCCTGGATTCGAGCATAATCTTTACCCTTCCTACTACCCTCACCATAAAAGTTCTTCCTTCTACCCCCTACACGGTACACACCTCGCTTTGACAAATCCATTGCCTCAATTTCTGCGTTTGTGTTTACATTTTCGGGTTTACATTGATAGAGTGTGGCGTCAACAGATGCAGGTAATGGTTTACCCTGATTACGACGCAACATTAGAGCAGAACTTTCAAGAAGTGCCTTTTCATACTGTGTTTCACCTGTATACCCATTGAGATCAACGGTATTTGCTACGATACCGATATCAATAGATAATATGCCTCCCTTTGGTGGAAGTGGTATTTTGTTAGTGGGAATACCTTTTACTTTATTGATTTCCAATTGCTTCTTGTGCCGTGCAATTGTAGTTTCATATGAAGGAGTACTACTATTGGGATCTGGATTTGATGAATTATGTTTACCACTTGATAATTGTGATGATACACCGCCACCACATGATTTTTTGGGAGTGTGGAAGTATTTACTTTTCTTCTGATAGTGCTGTACACTTTTATTGGTAGTATTCTCTGCATTAATATCTTCTGTGATATTGTTTTTGATATTGTCATAGTTTTGCAAAGAAGTGGCAATACAATTTGAGGTTGTATTGTCATTGGAGTTGTATTTATGACTGTGTGTAAATGATACATCGTTCCCAACTAACAAATCCTTCAAGGAGGGTGTTGTCGAGGTGATTTCATTTCTATTGCAATTTGGTCTTCTTTTCTTACTCTTCTTACCAGTATCATCATGATGGATTGTACTTGTATCATCAACCTGTACATTATTATCTTTCTTTTTATTGTGTTGCAACTGCTGTTCTTGGTGGCGGCTATCTTGTTTGTCGTCGTCCTCCTCCTCCTCCTCTTCTGTGTTGAGGTCACGTCCTTCCTCGTCATCATTCTGCCTTGCCTTTACCAAGGGCCATTCTTTAGCTGCTACCGCCATCTTATCGGTATATGGTTCGGTGTTGTAAAATGTGTCTAAATTAAACGCAAGACGGTCTATCTACCAGAGAAGATTTTATTGTAACTAAAATATTACCCCTTAAGTCTATGATATTAAAATTATAATTATGGGGTAACATTAGATTATTAATCCCCAGGATTTATACCAGGTGGTAAAAGAACTCTCAATCAATCAGAATCAAAGCTCATTCTAAGAAATGTTAGTGTCTTGTAGTTGACCATATATAGAAAGATATTAGCGGCAGCGGCGTACTATTGAATTGGCCTAATCATGTCAGGTCGTCAAGGCATAAAAGGAGGAGGTGATATAGGAAAGAAGTGCTCGGTTCTTCGTGATAATATCCAGGGTATTACCAAACCTCCAACTGTTCGTCTAAATAATAATAGTCACCCCAATGAGAATTCTGCTATTGATCCATCTTCTTTATACCCCATTCAGAATATTGGTGATCCATCAACATATCGTATTGCAATATTGCAAAAAGATAAAGTACATCGTCTTTCAACAACAAAGACAGGCACTATTTATCATGTTCCATATCACAAGCAAGAATATACCTACAATAGGGCGCCGGCTCTAAGTGGAGGATGGGGGTGTGAAGGTAGTAATTATGGATGTAAACCATGCAATGCACAAGCGACAGTTCGATTTCTAGTACCACCGACACAAGTAGAACTAGATGCCAATCCTAATGCACAACCAGTGTTGAGGAACATCTGTGGATGTTGTAGTTATCAATTAATGTTTGCAAGAGTACCAAACGGTGCCAACAATGAAATTGCACCTGTTAGTTGTATTGTGATACCCGGAGATGAAACTCCATTCAAGGCTATGCATGCCAATAATGAAGATTCGTCTACATTTAACTTGATGGGTGGTTGTCCGAACTTAGCAGCTGAAGTAACATACATGGGTAAATTGACACTAACAAATGTTTCTGATGAAATGGGAGATGTCGAGGCATTTTCTAATGCAATTAAGGTGGTGGATGAACAGAAGATCAACAATACAGATTCTAATGGAGAATCTAGATTGAGTGGACACATCACGACAGCATGGTACGATGATCCATATATGCCAGGACAAAAAGGAAGAACGGATACATGGAAACGCACCCGAGAAATGCTAACTAGTGCTCATCCTCCTCTTGGTGCAATATTCGAAAAGATTGAAAGATGCAACAACATAGAGCATATCGGAATCTATGATGGACATATGGATAACTCTAGGGTTGAAAGGGTTGACGGTGCACCGGCATCTCATGAACCAGGAAAGTTTGATGAGCATACCGATGGATGTGCTCTTGACAAGCCTACAAAGAGAGGCATCTTGACAGGTGGTAGACCCATTGGGAAGCCAGGACAGCGGAAGATTATGAGAATTAGTGACAGGAAATATGGTAGATGGGTGGATATAGTAATTGATCACGGTACATTCATTGAAATGGATCTTGAACTATCAGGTGCAATTTCTGGTAGATACACTCATAGTATTAGGGATGCTCAGGGCACCTATGCTATCATTATGGATTACGGTGGTATATAGAATCATACTAATGCACTCTTAGTTGTAGCGTATGCTCCCAGGATACCACAATGCTCGCGACTCTCTTCAATATCTTCTCTGTTTTAGTTTGCTCTTCCTCTCGAACAGATTTATTTTCATTCAATATTGGTAATAAGATACTCAAACCACCCCTTTCCATGACGTCGTACCAACCTGCCGTGGAAAGGGGTGTCTTCAAACAGAATTCATCTTATTTTTAAATACAAACAGATATGGTATCACATACTTGATGTTGTACACCCTTTACATTGCCGAGGAAAGTATTCACTTAATCCCCTTGAGCTTACAAGCCTGGAAAAGATCCACCTCATAATTCATAAATTGCACTTACACAGGTTCCAATTACAAGGATACCACTTATAGCCTGTTAAACATTTATTGCATCCACTGTTATTGGCCGGCCACTTCTTATTGCCAACTGCTCTCAACTCAGCCTTCGTAAATGGAGTGCATGATGAACATGATGAATGATTATCTTTGTTACAATATCCTCCATCAGAAGCTGGGATGACAGTATCACATTCATACATGCATGGACATTTCTTTGCATAGTTAGATGGGTTAGAGACTAAATTGCACGAGTCTTCTACAGTCATACCCAAGTTATTGACGTTATGATCGATTCGTTCCTGACAAGTTTTCGCTCCAGCCTTGGTTCCAAGCACTGCTTCTGTGCAGGTAGAACAGTTGCACGAACTCGAAGAGGCAGCTTGAGGTTGGGCTTGAGGAGCTGGATCACCGTCGATTGTAACTGGATTAGAAATAATCTCAACAGGACCGTCAAACTTGGCACTCGGAGCAGTGGTATCACCAGAGCAGGCCAATGTATGGGCAATGTCATTCACAACAGTCGTCATTCTGGCAAAGTCACTGACATCATGGTAAAGACCAGAAGAAGAGAGCTCGTTCATATAGGCAATGGTAGATGACTTTGCACTTGAAGGGTTGATAAACAAAGTCTCTATCGCAATGCCTTTTTCTTTTGCAACTGCTGCCTGCTCCTTGCCATAGGCAACACCGCCTGAAGACGAGTACGAACCGCTAGAAGTCCCAGTGGCGACACCATCGGTAACCAAAAGGATGAAGTTCGCCTTCTCATTGGGCGTTGGGCAGGTGGCAGGATCACACATACAGATCTCGGGGAACTCACTTGCAACGTGTGCACACGCCGCCTCCTCTGAATATCCTTGACTAGTTTGCATCCAACTAATACGAGCACCACAGGTGTGACTTCCATCAAGTTCCGGATCAGTAGCCAAAGTGTCCCACATTGCTTGATTACACTCAGCACAGCCACAATAAGTAGTTGGAGTACCGGCTGGAGGTTCAAAGCTATCCATGCACTCCTTAATAGCAGCACCATGATTAGTAAGACCCCCAGAGTAGTCGAGACTATTCGCCCCTGCCAAATAATCTCCTCCAACAGGAACCTTGGTGGACGCCTGTGTTGAGAATGTTACCATCGAGACAGATCTCCTGTTGATGCCATACTGTAGATGGTTCAACCAGTTGTAAACACTGACGGCAAACTCCTTGATCTTGTTGAAGTTGGAGCAGCAGATATTCTTATCGAAACCACCAGAGTTACACGAGCCCGCACAGTTTGTACACATAGTTGGTGAATTAAAGTTCGGGCTGCAAACCGAGCCACTCATGTCAAGAGCAACACAAACATTGGCTTTTCCTCGACATTCTTGAGGGATGACGTCTGGAATGGCCTGCTCTGCAGCAACCACCGCTGCTGCTACTGCAGGGGACGCCAACGCCAAAGCGGGCTCGACGATTGGTGCCCAGCAGCTCGATTGGCACCCATTATCGATCTCACAGTGATTGGCCGACGAACCGCACGTGCCCTCGGCGCCACAGCAGTAAGTACCACTGCATGCACGGTTATCATGCGCAGCTCCACACTTCTCTTGGGTTACAATACCACTGGTACCAGATGTATCACTGACTGCATTACAAAAGCCAAAGTCGGATTGACATCCAAATCCACACTTAGCACTTCCCGATCCACAGGTCCCCCATGCATCACAGCACAAACCTTCCGGACATGACGTGTCGCCGTTTTGTTTGCCGCATGTTGCAATCTCCTCTGTTTAAATGTGAATGATGTACAAGATAGGTTGAGAGGAAACGGAGGAGTAGAACTGTAATGAATTAACCCATCCTCAAATAAACTAGAGACATAAAATAAGTCAAGTACAATCAATGATGAATACACTTGGAACATCGCTTACCTGGTGCTGATATACTTGGCTCAGACCAATCATGAGTAGTGTTCTCAAACTTATCTTCACACTGGGGCCATGATCCTTCAATCATGGGGTCCTCTCTCACCATCTCATTAGCATTAGCATAAATCTTCACCTTCTTACTAGTATCACTTTCAATCCACCACTGGGCCTTGCAAGTAGTCTCCTTATAACCAAGAGTGCACTGAATCGCCCTATCATACATATCGGCATCTCGCACCTCATGCTTTATGCGCAAGCAACATGACGTGCCTGTCATACCCCTACAATCAAATGGCCCGATAGTTCTTGGGCCTGCGGGTGCAACTGAGGGAGGTTCAGAAAGAGCTAACGCTAGTCTTCCCGCTCCTTCGGGAGTATCCTCAACTGATGAACTTAGGACAACGCCACCTGTGATAGGCTCCGTATTGTTACCTCGAACAGCATCATCGGTAGTGGCGCCTTCAAATAGGGTAGCATCAAGTACTTCATTTGGATTCTCAGAGAAAACTTGAACGTTTGAAGTCTGGGAGGAAGTTGCTTGGAAGGCAACACCTGCAGTAGGATTTGCAGTGGTTGGACTTGCAGTTGTTGGCGAAGAAGTAGTCGGCGGATTTGTCGGTGAAGGTGTTATCTGTGTTGTTTGGTTGTTGATAAAAAAAAGGAAAAGTGTGTTAGAACAATATTTGAGTAGGTATTCTCCTTGCAAACTAGTTATAATACTCACTTGATTTCCTGCTACACCGCTATTAACATTGGTTGATGCCCCCTGTGTCACAGTTGGCTGATTAGTTTCTGCCGGAGCAGTAATTGATGGACCGGCAGTAGGCGATGAAGTCAAAATGATCTCCTCTGTGGTGGTTGTGGTTGTTGTAACAGTCGTGGTTGTTACAGTGCTAGTGGCTAGATGAGAAGACGAAGAAGAAGATATAATACAACATATCATGTTAGAGTACAGCAGAGAAGGAACACTCTCCGAGAAAACACATATATACAATGATACCATACAATGATACAAGAAAACTTACTTGCAGTAGTCTCGGGTGGCGCTTGTGTACCTGCGGCTTGTTGATTGACTTGATCAGTAGGATCCGAAGTAGGTTTAGGAGTAGGAGAGGGAGTAGGAGATGAAGTAGTAAACGTTTGTACATCGTCTTCGACTGGAGGTGCATCTTGAACAACCGCCTGGAAGATGCGCGTTTTTGATTTATGAAGATGAAGAGAACCGGTTGTAACATATGTTAGTATATGTGGTATGCAAGGCAATCAATTAGAGGTAAGCTAAGGTCAAATGAAGCGGCAAAATCACCGAAACATCGTATTGAACACACATAATTACATGCCAAAACAATACTAACGCGGACTTTCCTGGACTGATGCAACGTCGGTGCCTTCATCAGCTTGGGATGTCACTTCGAAATCGTTGACAGCTTGAGGAGCCAAGACGGTAATTACGGCCTGACTTTCAGCAGCACCAGTATCAGTCTCAACTAGTTGAACAGGAGGAATGGCACTCTGTTGCTCGGCTGTGGCTTCTTGTCCAGACCCTTCCCATTCACTATTTGATTGGAAGTAGTTATTGAGGTGGCATGATATGATTAGTTCACATATGACAGAATTTAGTAGTGGGCACTAGATGAACTGCATACAAAACACACGAGGAGACACTTACAAAGTGTAATAGATCCACCCATCTCCATCTCTGCCCAATGCTAGATCACTATCATCCATTTCAATGACCACGGCATTATACCATGGGTCACCGTTAGCTCGAGGGCTGACAATAATACTCTTGATGAATCGATCCTCGTCTGTGAACTCATTCCAGATCTCTTCATCAATAAAGTCCTTACATTGGATTGCAGTCATACTCTGTTCCATGCATTCATGCCAAACTTCTCTTCCCTTCGTGTCGAGGATCTGTTAGTAGGTTTGATGTATTGAGGAAGAGAGATAGAAGAGAGATTGTAGATTTGATGAGTTTATGTATGGGTCATCGGAGGTCATTATGCATGTAATGATGGTTATTGGTATCATAAACACAAATACTTACCCTCTTCGATATCCCCAACTGACGAGCACGAGCCAACTGTTGCTCAGTGGCAGTGAATCCTCCCATATCGACGGCTGATAGCGATTCTTCATCTAAAGTGACTTCATTGAGGTATGAATCGAGATAATAGGTGAAGACGGCACTTAAACCAACTAGATAGAGGAAAGCGTATGGTCCTCTTGGTCGCCTGTTGTTGGCGTTGTTGACGACTGTCATAGTTCGTTGTTGTTGATGTTGTTTAGTATTAGATTGGTTTTGTTGTTGTTGATATCGTCCAATTGGATTTATGAGCTTTTGCAATGTCCAAATATATTATGCAATACTATAGGAAGTGATTGTTGTTTGCTTTTTGATGACTAAAGATAAAACCATGGGCTAACAATGCTTGGCTATATGCCTCAGTCTGTCTCAAAGTCTCAAAAAGCGTGGTAACCTTAATGAGGAAGATAACCTTCCAAAATGAATTCATTCGAACGAGGTAAATGCTTGATCAAGCCCACGGGCGTGTAGTATGAGTGCTTGTGCCACTAAACTATCACTTCGAATGTGACCTGATATATATTTGAGTTTTGTACCTTCTTCGATCAGCTATCTAGAAAGAACTTGAAAACTCCTCCTATCTTCCATCGAGTTAGGTATCATCCAAAATGTCTCGCACTTAAGGTACTACTCTGGCTTCCGCTGAATTGGATGAATCTAATTTGCTGATCCTTGATCTACCTTGGCCTTGGTGATGAATATCTCCATCAACATTGAGTCTAGCCTACTACCTTACTTCTCAATGCCATGTATTCATAGCACTACATACTCATTTCCCTATATGCTGGATTAATACGGGTATACTCCGAATGAATATGGGTAGACACTGTATGCGGTGATTTAACCACAGAAAAATGCACCCAAAAGATGATAGAATATCTCCAAAGAACTAGAACTCAAATCAAAAGACCCCCCAGAAATACGAAAGGACTATGCTTTGTATGGAATTCATCAGCCGATGAGCACTTCGAGTAAGCGTTTGTTCGTTGTATGACTCTTTCTAATCCTTCAAACAAACTTTTACCGATAATCCCTAGCTTCAGTAAAAGCCGTATGTACGACAATCAATATAAATGTAAAATGTCATTAGTATGTATGCATAAGCCGAGGTTGGCCGGTTGACATACAAATCATACGGCTCCAGCAATTTAAACCGATACTTTTTTGATGGAAGGATTACCAGATTAATACTACTCCAATGTAATGTATTAATATCACCATGATTTGTCCATATATAAAAAACCAGTATCACCACACTCTCCCATAGGATTGAATAACATCATCATCACAATTTAGGGCTAACCCAAGTTGCTTGTAATATAATATGTACTAATACTACTGTTGCAATATGCACCGCTAGAAGAGTATGCAATGCAATAATACAATAATTTTCTATCCATAAGATATATCAACATTAAAATTCCTCCGAGTTTGGTACCGACTTGTCATAAAAGGAGACGAACCTTTTCCAATGATATGAATTCATGGCTTGTTTTTACATTTGTCTGTCTTGCAATTGTAATTCATAAACTACCGCGTATTATTCCAGAGGTCGGAAAATCTCTGCTGTAATAATACGTACTAATTAATATTATGTGTAACTTACTAATAAAATAATATCCCAACCTGAGTGAATGATAGGTACACAACACTAATCTGTAATGAAATAAGGTATGGGTATGGTACCCATATAATAATTAATTGAAAAGATATTTTTCGACTTATCTTTCAAAGCTATCCGACGTGAATGATCGTTGCCTCAACGGTGGATATCAAAACTCTATCAAGCATCTGCAGCTCCCTATCTGTCATATAATTATCTAATATCCACTACATAGAAGATTGCACTACGTTAGGTACAACCACAACTTCAATCACATCAAAAAATATTTGCCAAGGCTCAAGGATACCAGTCGGTCTTTTTGAAGGCTAGATAGCTTAAGGTGGTACTCAACTAAATCCAATTGGGAGTCTTTTTAGGTTTAGTGGGACAATGTTTTCGAATTTTATAGGTAATAAGTACAATTTTCTCTCTGAGGTACCTTTAAAAAAATATTTCTATTGCAAACAAACTACACGTAAATGTGTGACAATTATTGTGCATTACGCTATTGATACATCTAATAAAGAGTTGTGCACAATAATTGTCACACATTTGGGGGTATATAATTTGGTATTGTTGCAAGGTAATATGAACAATTTTCTCTCTGAGGTACCTTTAAAATTTGAAATTTTTTATTTAGTTGGGTACCACCTTAACTTGACAATAATTCCATAACGATAGTTCAGTTTGGATGCGCGTATAACAAATAACATATGAAATAAATACGCCGGATTACATTGATAAAAAGAATAACAATAGTTAGACCGTTAACTACCACAAAACTTACCAAAATAAACAAAACTTGATCGGTTGGAAATTACAATAGGTAGGTACACTGAATACCAGGTTTATACCAAGCTGAAAACAATAACCATACCAAGAATACAACACCGAGCATCTTTTTTATAGTTATACACAATAGTCCTGAAATATGGGGCCTACTATTGCCATCCTTCCTCCTTTACCGGAATCTGAAGAAGTTATTAACAGCAGTTCTACGTCATCTGCACAACTGCAACAACAAACACAACAGCAAACAATTATACCCAAACAACAAATACAACCTATTATACCTACACAGCAACATCATGAACAGCAACAACAACCAATAAATTCAGACATATCTTCACCACGCCTAAGTTCACAATGGACATCAGACTCACAATCAGCCTACTGTAATGCATGTCAATCGAAGTTCGATGCATTCCTCAACCGTAAGCATCACTGTAGATTATGTGGTTTAGTATTCTGTAACAATTGCTCGAACACAAGATCTCTCATTCCTCCCAGTGCATTAGTATTAAGAGAAACATCTAATAACAATACATGGTTGGATTTACAAACTGGACAACGATTAGCAAATCCAAGTTTTGCATCTAATAATGATGGCGATTCATCAATAACATATGTCAATCAATCAAATTCAAACGATGATACATTACTCTATGGCAAGGGATTAGAACAACGTATGTTAAAAGCACGTCATCCACAACGGACATGTCATTCATGTGCACAACAATTGGCACCTATACAAAATGAATTATGTCTACGTAATTCGAATGCAATGAGGTACAACTATATAGATGAAGGCGATGCTGTTAGACGATTAAGTGAGTGTATGTTTTATAATGTTATTTATCTGGAGAAGTAAGAAAAATATATCTAATCTTTTTCTTCCCAACTAACTCTGTGCAGTTAACAGTCCATTGGCATTTACATTAGGCCATGAAGTTCGCAAAGCAGCATACGCTCTAACAAATCTCTTACCAGGATCTAAGAATAAACGGGGTGGGTTTGTGCCAACGTCTGAAAGATTACAATACTCGTATCCACCTCCAGAGTCTGATCCTTGTTATATTCCGAATGGTGGAGGATGCAAGAGTATAGACCCAACATTGAGCAATGTTGATAAGTTACACATCCCTGCAAAGCTATTGCAACAAGCCAAAGGCATAGCAATCGTTACTAGTGCCAAGGGCGGCTTGGGCTTTGCTGGCTTTGAGTTTGGTACAGGCTTGGTAGTTGCAAGACGGAATGATGGTTCTAGTTTGGACGATTGGAGTGCCCCCTGTGCAGTTGGCATCGGAGGATTCGCCTGGGGCGCATTGATTGGAGCTCAAGTATCAGATCACGTCTTCCTTTTAATGACTGAAGATGCGGTACGATTGTTCTCAAGTGAAAAGGGAAGATCTATACAATTAGGGGCTGATATTGGCGTGGCCTTGGGACCGCTAGGAAGAAGTGCAGAAGCTGATCTGGGTGCCAGTTCTCTGAGTAGGACGTTGGATGGTACCAACCGTGTTAGTCCTGCAATTGCGCCCATTTATACTTATTCATTATCAAAGGGGTTATACGCTGGCCTCTCTCTAGATGGAAGGATCTTAATGACAAGAGACCGAGTAAATGAAAAGTTTTACGGAAGGACAATCTCTGCATATGAAATACTCTCCGGACAAGTTCCTTCACCTCCTGCAGCGCAACCATTGTATGATGCCTTGAAAAGATGCCGTGTATATGGAGGCAGCGGCAGTGGAAATACTGGATTGGGAGGGCAAACATATATGCCAGAAGGAATAGACGACGCAGGATACAATGTCCACAATAGCGGAGGAGGCGGTTTAATGGAAAGACTAAGTCATACAACTGGCGCTGGACTGCCTATATCAGCAACCAACGCTCCCTCAAGATATTCTACTTCTCCGAATCGCTACAATCTAGCTGGTCGTGAAGAAAACTTAACTCCAGGATATGACTAGATTGTCTACCTATCTATTGGTCTTATGTATTGGATGTCTTTATATGTGAAGTAAATATAGCGTTTTAAAGATAGATGGTTTATTATGTTGACCTATGTTCATAGTGTTTCCCCTCCTATCCAAAAATATGCAGGATCTAAAAACGAGAAACCAAACTCGTGACCATTATGATAGTTCTTCATGATGATGTGATCCATAATTACACTGACAAATCCATACAAGTTTAGGAGCATACGTACCGAGATAAACAACCAAAAGAGAAAGGTATTTGCAGATCCATGTCTCTCGAAATAATTTGATTGGTTAGCGTCACATGTATCGACCCACCACCAATTGAAAATCGACAACCGGTCTATATATATATATATACAGTCGAAATACAGTATAGTGGTGTACTCTTTATTATGTGTAGTTTGATACCAATCCATATCTACCATATTACTTTATTGCAACTTCAAGCCGCTAAACAAATCAAATCTCATAACTAACTCTTCAAAGTTCAAAGTCTCTCATTCTCGGCAATCAATACTGAGATAATATAAGCGTAGATCACAAACAAGAAAGCCAAACAATCATGTCTCATACTCAAGCAGTTACCGATGCCATCCAGTCCTCGGATTACGTTCGGCTGTCCGTCATTTTCTCAACACAATGGCAATCACTTGGGCAGGTAATTTTTCAATATCTTTTATTTGCATTGCTTTATTGCTTATACTTTGTGCGGTATATATCATTGATATCTCACTATCTGCTATTATTGCCTCTCTATATTAAATCTCTATACCGCCGGTGGCGTTATTTCTGTGTATCACACTGTCATTTGTACATTATTATATCTCATTAAAAAAAGGGTGAACAACGTACACTTGCTGCACACTTCATCAAAACTGCAGTTGCATCCCCATCATTCTTTCCAGATGCCTTCAAATCACCACAAATCATGACAGTTATCAACGCCACATTGAAGCATTTACCACCCACAGTTGAAAATGCCGCTGATAATATCCTCCGTCAGAAGATTTTTGATTACAAACTCAATGAAGAAGAAGATTATAGTACCGCGGCACAAATATTGAGTGGATTACGCATGGAAGATACGGAAGGAAGTGTCTACTATATGCCACCTATTGAAAGATGTGGTGAGTTACTTTTTGTTACTAGTTATTAGAATTTAGGTGCATATGATGTGCACAATTGCAGTAACGCTCATCACTGGCTTCTCCCTCTATCTTTTTAGATGTCTTTGTTAAGGTAGCAGAATGCTATTTGGAAGAGGACTTGACAGTCGAGGCAGAGGGTGCCGTTACGAAAGCAGGCGTAGTGATTGAAGCATCTGGTATAAGTGTTAGTGCCGAAGATGAAGTGAAAGATGAAGCAACCGTTACCTTGATGTTGAGGTATAAATCAACCTATGCTCGTGTCTTGGATGCCAATCGAAAGTTCCTAGCAGCTGCTGTGAAGTATCATGATTTGAGTACGGCATATTTGTATACAGATGCTATTGATGCAGATGATTTAATCATCATGTTGGGGAAGGCCGTGACTTGTGCTATCCTGTCACCCAACTCTGCTCAGAGGCAGAGGGTACTTGGTTTGGTTTACAAGGATGAACGTCTCAGTCAACTAGATGCTATCCCCGAGTTTCAGTCTCATGCAGCTGTCCTTACCAAAATGTATCTCAACCGTATTGTTCAGAAAAAAGAATTGGAACAATTTGAATCATCATTGGCTGATCATCAAAAAGCTATCATGGCTGATGGACTTACCATTGTGGAACGAGGTGTTCTTGAACACAACATGGTTGCTGTTAGTCAGCTATACACCTCCATCTACTTTACACAACTAGGGGAGTTGTTGGGAGTTGTAGATTCGAGCAAGGCAGAGAAGACGGCAGTGAAGATGATTTCTGATGGGAGTTTGAGTGGTTCTATTGATGAAGTGGAAGGCGTCATTCGTTTTCATCCCACCAAGGCAAAGGAGGAGTCAACCTTGCTACATTGGGATGAGACAATTACCACTTTTTGTACCCAACTCAATAAAGTGACTGATGCGGTGAGGGCAAACTGAAAAGTGACACTTGACAAGAGAGTTGAAATGAACTTCATAGTAGATAGAGAGACATAGGTCCTCAATAAACTCTATAAGAACAACATATACACAAAAAGAGGCATTCTATCTAGCTTTTTATCATGTTCTTTATAGTATTATTAAGAGTACTTCTTCATACTATATTTATTTCTCAGGAGGCGTACCCATTACTGCAAACTTTTGACCTGTTAATGCCAAGCCTACAAAAGAGAGCATCCAACAACCGATAATGATCTTACTCTGAGCTCCCACTACCTGGAAGATGCGCGTTGCACAGTTTACAAAGACGAGGAGAGGTAAACATAGCATATGTTAGTACATGTGGGTTGCAAGGGCAAACAAATGAATGCAATGTAGGGACAAATGAAGTAGCCAAATCACCAAGACTTCGCATTGGACACACATATGTGCATGATAAAACAATACAAACGCGGACTTTCCTGTTCAATTGTCTTTGTTTCGAGACCAAATCGTGATAAAGCCTCTTCCCCGGTCTTTGCAACAGGTCCTCGAAACGGCCCCGAGGATGTAAACTCAAGACCTTCAAACTCATTTAAAGACAAACCAGTAAATCCCCATCTAACCAATCCAATTTTATTCACCCAACGAAGAAGCTTAGGTGTATTCTCTTCTGCTATATTCTTACCATCGAAGATAATATTTAGGATGATGAATGGAGGAAATAAGGCCAGTGCAACGTCACTATTTGGGGAGACAGAGCCAATGAGTAAACCGAACGCTTCAGCTGCAATAGCATGAAGACTCGATAATCCCAGGAATCTCTTGAATCGTCCCTTCTGAAGTTTGACAAGAGGGTAGATGATACTCCCAAACACAGCGTTAAGCATGCCAATCAAGGGTATTTCTGAGATGGCTTTGGCGACAAAATAAGGTCCTGTTCGATACATGTGGCTTGCCATCTCTCCATTAACGATACTCTTTTCTTTGGGAAAACTCCTAATGGTTCCTGCCATCGACATGTTAGTTGCCCCGATAATAATCAATGATAGTAATCCAAATCTATCCATGATAGAAGATTGATCATTTCCCAGCGAGTATATACCGCCATAGATCAGACCCATTGATATTTGTTGCACAACCTTGATTGCAATAGCAGCCTTGCCTCTCAAAAGTTCTTGAACGGATCGACCTAGTAGCAGTCTAAATTGTCTGATGACGTTTGTACCAGGATGAGTAGAGGTATTATCGACTAGATGCTTCATCTTTTTTGATCTTTTCTTTCCAGTATCGTCGTCCCCATCTGTATTGAATGACACCAACTCTCTTGAGTGCTTTACTGCTTCTTTTGCAATGTGATCTATTCGATCAATGGATATGCGCTCTGTTTCAGCATCAGCTCCGACAACTCGAGAAACACAGTCTAGCACATGCTCTGCTGTGCCCACTTCTTCTTCACAACCATAGCCAAGATTATCCATATATTCGCGTACCTTTGATACTTCTCCATAATACATTTGTCTTCCTTCACTAACAAGTAATAAGTCATCAAAGAGTTGAAATGTATGCTGTGAAGGTTGATGGATGACGGACACGATTGTTTTACCTTGATCAGCTAGTTTCCTCAACGTTTCAACTACCTGTGTGGCCTGGTAGCTATCTAATCCAGACGTAGGTTCATCCAAAAATATAAGAGCTGGACTTGATATCATTTCACATGCAATAGAGAGTCTCTTTCTCTCACCACCACTCAGACCTCGAACCTTGGCATTACCAACGATGGTATTTGCACTCTTCTTCAATCCTAATTGATCCATCAACTCGGTGACACGATCATCTCTTGCCTCTTTTGTCTTTAAGACCGAGCCCATCTTTAATTCGACCTGGAAGTCCAGTGTCTCCTTCACAGTCATGTGTGGAAAGAACTTCACTTCCTGCTCGATGAATGCACTCGGTAGCTGAGAATCGCCAGAGAATTGCAGATTGTTGATATATCTCTTTCCGTAGAGGTAAATCTTTTTATCCTCCTTCACCTTTCCAGCAATTGCATGTAAAAGTGTTGTCTTGCCACTAGAATAGAATGTCCACATATCATGAGTTACATGAAATACAGTCTAATATGTATCGATGTATGAGAAAACTTACCTGCCTGAGGGACCCATAATTGCTAACATTCGTCCTGGCTTTGCCACACCTCTAATACTACCATCTAATATGATACGATCCGATCTACCCTTCTTCTTTGATTTCAAAATCATACCAATATCTTCGAATCCAACTTCAACTGATTGAAAGAACTTTGTCTCTTTATTATCACACACCAGATCATCAGCTATTTATATGATATGATATGGTATGTATTCAGAGGACAAGAAACAAAATGTTAGATGAATGAATTCATCACAAAAGAAACACATATCTACCCCGAGGAACAGAGAGGGGGGGCAAGATATATGATGGATGACATATCACTCACCCCCTTCTATCTTCTTATCGATTTGTACACCCGGCTGCAGAATAGTAACGCCCGTAGATATATACCACACCAACGATATAATAGCACAAACTATACTGGCAATAACTGATACCAATATAATCCTAGATTCTGCAATAAACAGCTCCCACTTCCAAGAAACATCATCTTTATCATCATTATATCCGCCGCCCATCTTCATCGTCTGTCCTCTCGACCAACTATACCACTCACCATCTCTTTTCTCTTCATTCACTACTTGTCGAGTAGTTCTTTTACCAAAGAAGGACCTCTTCTTCTTTTTGGATTCTTCATCTACTAGCTTTGATCTTGAGGCAAACTTAGTCGTCTGTGCGGAGACAAAGTGAGGTGATATCTTATTTTGCACATAAGATGTGGAGATGGTGGAGATGAATGCAATTGTTGCAATCACTGTCAGCGTAGGTTTGGAACAGCGTTTTGTATATCTCATGGTTATATTTATGAGCTATATGACGTAAATAAGCTTTGAGTTTGTCTCCTATGCAGTTTTCGCCATGATGTGCAAGGGGGGGGTGTCTGCCGCCAAGAACAAGCGTGATTAAAATCTCATTTGGCGATACAACAGGCTCATTAAGATCTCTGCTTGCCGCCTCATTTTGTTAGCAAGCAGTGAAGTAACCATCCTACCCAGAGACGGATTGAAAGGTGCGTATGTCTAGTAGTTGTGTTGCTGTATTTATGTGTTAAATGGTTTTGTCGGTAGTGGTCTAGTTGTGCGGCGTGCAAGTATTGATTTTTAATAATAGAAGTTCACCTCTCACATTTTATATTTTCTCTAAACCAGCAAGGCCACAATACCAACCCAACCATAAACAAAAACAAAATGAGTGCACCAACTGAAGATACAAAGATGGGAGAAGCCGAAGGAGATTCTACTCCTATTAAACTCATTTCACGTTCCGGTGATCAATTCGAATTGTAAGTATATACCATCTGTTTATTTTTTATACGTTTCGTGGGTTTCAAAAGATATGATGTGGTATTGGTGTTGAGAAGTTAATGGAGGGTGGTGCGGAGTGTGCGGGGGTATATCTAATGCAACTAAATATATTGAATTATTGGCGGTGATTTATATTGTGGTTGGCTTGTTTTGTTTAAACATATACTCTCACACACATGATTAAATTGGCTGCACCTTAACCAAATTTTACACAGACCATACGCCGCCGCACGTCTATCCCAAACCGTCAAGGATGCCCAGCCATTCGAAGAGGGTGATGATGATGATGCCGAACCTGAAGATGTTGAAATTGTCAAGGTTGATACCGCCTGTCTCGAGAAGGTTGTTGAATTCCTAAAACATTACAATGAAGAGAATTTGACCCCAATCAAGACACCCCTTGAGGACAATACATTTGATGGTGTGGTTACACAGGAGTGGTACCGTGATTTTATCAAGGGTGTTGATCAACCAATGTTATTTGATTTGGTTACGGCTGCCAAGTAAGTTATGGATAGAAGATTTTTGTATTTAGGTGTGATTTTATCATATTGCTCACCATATCCTTGCCCATTTATTTATATTGCCTTATGTACAGCTTCATGGCGATCCGTAAGTTCAGTTTTGTGTGTTTAGTTTATCTTATTGCGTATGTTTAATTAACTAACCACACATCCCGTACCACTTTTTATTTAATATACCACATATCCAAACAGAACCTTTACTTGACCTTACTTGTCTACAAGTTTCATGTCAACTCATGGGAAAGAGTGCCGAGGAAATCCGTGTCATTTTGAACATTCCCAGGTTGACTCCTGAGGAAGAGGCGAAGGCTAGGCAGGACCACCGCTGGATCTTCGACGACTGAGAGTGCTTTGGTATTCTTTTTGGGGAGGGGGTTGATTGATCTTTGCATTAGATTTTTAGACGTGGGTAGAGGTGTGATGGGGATTGGTGTTAATCTTGGGTGTATGTCAGCTGTTCGGACTGTGATATATGTTGTGGTGTTGTTGAATACATCCCGTGGATGCTAATACTTCCGTACTCCTTTTTGGATAGATTTTGTTATGAAATTATTCTAAGTCATCCCATATTCATATAAATACGACGTCTTTGCCTGTATTATATCTACTTATTTCTAGTATAGAGGCTTCAAATAGATGTAGATGTTTCAAGAAGGGTGGCAGTTGCTCTCGAGTAGCATATAACAAAACAAGGGGAGTGGAGTTTAAGGTTAAAAATAAATGCATGACATGTGTCGTTTAGAGGGGGGGGTGAGGATGTTACTTCTTCATGTGGGGAGATTGTTTGGTGGCATTAAGCTAAACATAATTATTTATACCCCCCTAAAGAAATATATTGACAATATAATATCTGTTTAGTCACTTTTCAATTGGTGGTACTCAGTACTCGTGACGCGAGCACAACTACGAAGTTATGAGAGTTTGAAGTTTTGTGTAGATATCGTATGGTTGGGTTTATTGCAATGATGTTAACTGAATTTCTAGAACAACCAGTTGATGGACAAAGTACCAATGATAAAGTTGGTGATGATTTCCAACCCAACTTTGCCTCTTGCTCTGTTGAGCAACTACTTAGTATACCGATACAATATATCTTTCAAAAAACTGCAGTTTCAGGCAAATACATCTTCTCAAAGTCGGAGGTATCAACACTTCTTAGGGTATCAATGTTAGCTTCAGAATTAGATGCTATATTATCATTAACATATGATGCATTAGACAGATCACATAAATGCAAAACATTTCGAAAGTATATCGAAGAGGGAAATAAACATCCTAAATCTTCAACCAATTATGTCAGGGGTGTTTCACTCCGTGCTCTACTACCGATATTATCTATACATTTAGAAACGGCAGAAGATGCATTGGCACATGCTACCAGTGATAGCTTTGGGGTTACTAGAATACTAGGAGAGTTGCAATCTTTGTCAGCTGATTTGGAGAAGTTCTCAGCTATGAATTATACAATGTCAGAACAGTTAGGATCTCAGGATGTTACTGGTATATCAGATGACAAAGCACATATTGCAGAGATTGAAGAGGTGGTAGTGGAACGAATTGAAAGTCTTAGTCAACTTGCTGGAGGTAGTGCATCTAATCAAATGAACGATGACAGAGATTTCACTTCAATGGAAGATCTATGTCAGCAATTGTTCTCCACAAAACAACAACCTCAGCCCGAGGAGGAAGAAAAAGGAGCAGACTATACGGAATCTCAGATGGTTGCTGTAGACGCATTGCAGATGATGCATGGTGATCAAAATTGAGAGCTTTTAATGTTAATGTCTATTTTAACCCATATACTTATACACAAAAGGATGTAGAGCATATGATATGAAGTTATCATACACAACATTCATCAATTAATCACACACTATCCTCGTTAAACCAGTCATCGTCATCAAAAAAGTACAAATCATCCCAGTCATTATATTGTTGAGGACTGTTATCATCTTTATCTTTGCCGCTGTCTCTTTTTGTCTCCTCCTGAAAGGATACCCAAGTATCTACCTCAGTTGTATCCTCCGTTGATGATGCTGCTGTCTTATCCTCAGCTACAATATCAGTAGGTGATATACCAAGCATATCAGAGACTCTATTAAGCTGGCCTGATTCCAGTGCTGCTTGCATTTGCTGGGCTACAATTTCATCTTCTCTTTCTGAACCCTCGAGACACTCTACAATCGCATAGTTGACATCCTCCTGTGTTGGTTCAATATCAAATGTTGCCGCTACCTCAAAATCTGCATCTGTGTCAGGGGAAGTATCAACAAAGACATGCCATGGCTTTGGATATGCACGAATCACCATTGCTCGCGTCACACCTTGATGAACTCCTATCTCATGCGCGTGAGTCATGGCTGCTTCTAATGCCTCATCATCTTCGGAAGTCTTTGAAGACTCGATATCTTTACCTCCTTCTTCAGAATCATCTTTTGCAGGGTCTTCTTGTTTTGTAGCTTCTATTGGCAGCACTCTAGTATCCTCAAGATTCTCATCACCCTTGTTGCTCGCCTTGTTTTTGGCAACATAATCAGGGGCACTATCACCAGTCATATACTGTACACTCAACAATCTTAAATGATACACCGAAGTGAACTTTCCAAACTCATCCATATTTATCGGTACCATATGATGATTCACTACAACAACGGGTTGTGTCAATCTTGATTGTCCTGGTTCATTATATCCACGACGAGTGCGTGCCATCAACTTTTCCATTGCAGTAACACCTGCCATATCATCAGGTGAAGGAGCCACTACCACTATCAAATTATCTTTCTCATCAACAGGATCAAAACCAAGCGTACTCAAGGATACCACCTCAGGTGCTGCCAAGGCCATTGACCTTCGGTATGACATTAACTCCTTCACTGTTGGGAATACAATCTTAACACGATTACGTGTTACATATTCATTCTCGTCAGCCGATGTATCCAACCCTTCTAATCCAGCTGCTACTGGAAGTATTGCCAATTCGATAAACTCAACAAATAGCTTTGGATCTCTAGTTAATTCTGCATCACGTACATCTACCAACATTCGATGTTTACCAGCTAGTATTGCGGATAGTATCGACGACCCGGCAGCATCAGCTGCGTCGGTTACAGATTTGGGTGCTATACCGAATATTTCCATATCATCTATAGTTTGAAATGGAACTTGATCAGATGATATATTGGAGGAGGTTGATAGAGTATCCGGTCTCTTAACAGTCACGTCATCATCATCCTCATTACCCAGTGCTACATTGTCATCCTCGTCTATCCTTAATCCTGCCTCTTGTAATATATTGACAACATTTGCAAATACGGCTGTAGACTTGGTCAAGTCATCAATCTCCCGGCGTAACTTTTGTATCTCTGTCATTTGGTTGGATACTATGCTTTCTAGTTGAATTACTCGTTTTTGAAGAGAGGCCTCATTAGTACTTTCTTTTGGTTTACTATTCTTTGAATCCTCTACCTTTGAAGTAACAGGAGGCTGTTGCTCACTCTTGAATCCTTTTAGACTTGTATTCTCACCACTAGTTTTAATTGTACTTTTACTTCTATTTGACTTTGATTTACCCTTGGATCTATTTTGTTGCTGCTGCTTTTTACCATTCTTCTTTCTTCTTGTACGCTGCTGCTGTTGCTTTGGTTGTTTATTACTGCCTTTGGAAATACCTGCACCTTTGTTATTAGCCTTATTCTTGCTGGAAGTCTTCTCTTTCTTTTTCTTATCTTCATTTTTGCTATCACCATTTGACTCTGAACTTTGTGCCATGCATAAAGACGTAGAACGTCTAACACTACTAACTATAGCATTTGGTAAAATAATCATCCCACTGCAATCTCTCCTTTTCGCCATTTTTCTTTCATATCTCTCAAAGTTTATATTATAACTCTTATAGTGCACAAGATGTGCATCAGTATTGTAGTTGCAACTATCCCGCGGAGCAAAGTATAACTGAAATATTGATCGTATATCAACTGTATTCAATTTATCCCCTCTTCTACGCTTAAGCCGATATGATGATCGATATTGAAATCCAGTCAAAGATGATGTGTGATATGGTGAGAGATGATGTTGTGTTGGTATTATCAATGATGTGCTTTCATGTATCGCAAGGCATGTCAAGGCTGTTATCGGTATCAAGCAACGGTGAATCCGTCGCCTTCTTCGGATACTAACATCACCATTATTATCACGCCGTATTCTAGATAGACGTCGTCGGTAGGTTGATGATGGATGAGAGCTGCTAGACATCTTTCTTTTTATGAGTATGTGTTTAAGTAATTGTAAGGTATATAAGCTCTATATCTATCGGCTTGGATTTAATACTATATCATCAGCGCAATAATAATACCTCTGCAATCAATAATACCTACCTTCTTCGATGAATCTTCACCTCGCCGTCATTGCTTAAAGTTACTTTGATGGGCGTGCGTCAGCTTTCATTTATTGTCCCGGGGCCAGAACCAACTTATTATATTAGAAGTGATAAGACGATATGCCCTAATGTATGTAACTCTCAGTAGATCATCGTGCTGTTCTTTTATATACTTTGACCATTATAATTGTTGTAGTTATATCACATACACAGCATCCTACTACCTCTAGGAGCTCAAGCAAGGTATCCTTCATTTGATGAGTAAGTACGTAGTCTCATAGTTTATTGCAATTATGCGTATGATGAACTTTGCATATAGATTCCTCGTGATTACAATGGCATTTCTGGGGCCTAATATGCATAGAATTACCAGAAGAGGTGTATTCCAAAGTAGTAGATGGAATGGGGTTGTTGCCTTTCAATCAATGGCTCCAAAATGTTCATCTTCCACATGCACACAAAATTATGCATCAAATCACCATCAGTATCAACCATTGCTTAAAGCTTTTCCTAAATATCTATCCACCGCTACTGCATCATCATCGTTTACACAACTATTCATGTCCTCTGATGATGATGATGATAATGATGATACTATACCGACCCGAACATCTTTCAACATACCAATACTCAAAAAAGAAACAGTACGTCTTCAACTTCGAACCCACAAGAAGCTGGGTAAGGTATCAACACGTATTAGAAGTGCCGAAGAACAGTATGATAAGTTACGTGCAGCTATTGATGCAAGTGAAAGTAGTAGTAGTACATCTGAGGAAGAAGAGGATAAGTTATTACAACAATTAGAACAAGCTCCCGATATACAAACTTTCAAGGATGATCTCACTGATTTACAAGATAGATTGCAAAAGTTAAATTGGCTTGAGGAGCAGTTTAATAAAGCACCACTCAAGAGCAGGAAGCAGTTATCAGTAGATGAGTTAGAAGAATTATATACAGAAGGAGCACAAGTAGTACAATACATAATAGAGTTAGATATAAGTGATGATGAGAGTCAGAAATTGAAGAATATCGAACAGAATGCAAAGAATAGAAGAGCAAAGAAACAAAAAGATGCTATGAATAAGGAACAGAGTAAACAAGTTCAGGGTGGAAGATTACCATATAGACGATATTATTCAGAAAGTCAGACTGAGATTCGGGTAGGCAAACAAGCTACAGATAATGATGTACTATCACTCTCACCAGAACATCGATCGGGATCACATTGGTGGTATCATGCCTCCGGATGCCCTGGGTCACATGTAGTATTATGTACCGACGCTCAATCACCAGATGAACAGGATATACTCGATGCTGCATCACTTGCTGCTTTGAAAAGTAAATGTATAGGTCAATCAGTAATCAAGGTTAGTATGACAAGAGCAAGAAATGTAAGTAAACCAAGAGGTGCCAAGCCTGGATTAGTTCAGCTGAATGGAGATGTTAAGACTATTACTGTTAGGAAGAGCGAGGTCGAACAACGATGTAAGAGATTAGAAGAGACTGTCGTAGTCAATTAACGCTTAACATTTTAACATATTCTACTACAAATACTCAAGGGACAATCTTCAATGTGAAAGCTCGGACATGTTATCGGATGACTTCCTCTGAATAAGGCCTGGACGTTGTTCGGTATCCATTTCACTATATATGACACTAACGTCATCCATCTCTTCACCACTTGTTTCTCGAGCCATTTTGTTTGAGGTAGCAGGGATATCTTCTGACATGGTATCGGATAAATTCCTTTTGACAATGCTTGGTTGAGTTGCAACAATACTTGATGCACTACTACTCGTCAAATCTTGAGGAGTACTATCTCGCTTGACTCGTTTACTACTAGTAAATGTTGTCGCTGCTGTGTTACTATTGTGTGACGGAGCATCGACAAGCTCATATGAAGATCGGGTGGGCTTCCGAATAGTCTGAGGAGGGGCAGGAGTCGGCGGTGGTGGAGCTTGTGAAGGAGATGTCACTACTCTTTTAACACGCTTGTTTGGTGAACTCTCTCCCTCCGCTTCCTCCTCATCTGTCTCTTCTTCGTCGTTTTCATCTGTCCACTCTGGTGCTCCTCTATAACTTTCCTCCTCGTCGGCATCTTCCGAATATGTCTCACTACCCTCTTCTTCACTATTGTCTGATTCATATGATGAATAAGAGTCGGACTCCTCATCATTCTCCTCATTTCCAATAGACGAATCATCGTATTCCCTCTTCTCCCTTCGAGCTTTGAACGGTGTCTTGCCAGCATTATTATCAGAAGTACTGCCCCCCATGACATTAATAGACTTATCTCTAAGACAAGATTTTAATACCTGACCAGGCGGTCTATCCTTAATAGCTGTACAGGAATCACATGTCATAGCCTCCGGGGGGTTAATGTAGAAGCACGATTTACATTTCCATTCCCCCTCCTTGGGCTTGAAGAGATTCTTCCAACCGGATGGTGGCTTTGTTGTTGGAATCTTTTTCACATGATGTTGTACAGCAGTCTTTGTGCATTTACTGGAAGAGGCAGGCGTTTGCTCATTTCGATGATCGACAGCGGATACATTCACATTAGATAACGGAGTTGATATCGATGTACTGGAAGACTTAACACGTCGTTCACGTCTGCACAAACTTAGTTGAGAAGTGACTGCAGCGGATACCAAACGAGAACTTGAGATACTATCACGAGGTTTAGGAGGAGTGGGTGGATTGATGTTGTTGATATTGTCATCATTATTGGATGGAATTTTGCCAATCAACACTCTCAACAGCCACTCGATTACAAAACGGAGGATATACTTAATGAGAGATGATAGAGATGCACGTGGCATGTACTCATAATCATCGCTAAAGTCTGATTGTTGCGTCATATAATCTTCTGACATGAAGTTGAATGGAGGAGATTGATCATATTGAACTTCTGAAGCATCTTCTTCTTCGTCTTCAGAGTAAGGTGGTGATGGAGGGAGAAGACTAATTGAGGAAGGAAATGGAGTAGTCATGATTGGTCTCTTGCTGGAACGTGGTTTGATTGGAGAATACTCATTGTCTAAGATGGATGGACTGTCTACTTCTCTTTGTGGCGAATAGTCTTGTTCTGCAAAAGAGAAGGAGATGTTGCTACGAGGTGTAGAGGTAAATGATGATGATGTACTGGACGACTGTTCTCCTGGTGACATGAAGTGAAATGGTAAGCTGTTAGGAGAGATTGTATCATCTTGATCATTGGGTGACGATGTTAACTCTGAATACTCGGTCTGTGTGGAGGCAACGGATAAGTTGGTGGTTGGTGAAGTAGTAGTTGTTGTAGCATCACCATCTATTTGCCGATCTAATTCACCTCTTACTGTGTTTGTTGTATCGTCATCTCTTGGTGTTATCGTGTGAGTTACATCCTCATTATCATGCGTATCTACTTCTTGACACGAAGCAAAAGAGTCATCCGAAGTACTTTCACTACCATTATCATCATCATTTGTGAAATGTGACGTGTTACCTCTGAGCATGTAGTACAAACCATCATTCTCCTCCTCGTCGACTTCATCGTCATCATCGTTTGACATCTGCTTCACTTCAAGATGACCAATGGCAGCAACTGATGTTGGACTACTAACTGTGCTACTAGATTTCAACAGTGGTGAACTCTTATATGTCTCATTACCAAATATACATGTAGTATTCAAAGTATTCTCTCCTCCATTCCCGTATAAACTATCTTTTGTACTTGAACTTGTATCATCATGATTATCACGATTCGAATCGAATGCTTTCGAATGGCACTCTTTTAATATATGAGTGACCTTTCCTTGTGCAATTACTTCTCGAAACGATGATGATGCTTGGGTTGTGGATTTACTTTTATTAATTGATAATAAACGAATTAATGGACGACGACGATATCGTTTGTTGGTTTGTTTATTATTTGTTGATCCTTTGCTTTCACTACTACTACTTCTTCTCCTTCTTTTCAATGTCGTGAAGTTAGTAGTAATTATTGGAACTATCTTCTTCTTCTTCTGTTGTATTTGATTTACTCTTTCGTCTTTCTTATTCTTATTATTGCAATTGACATCATCATTATTATCATGTTCCACCAACTCTATCCTTGCTCTTTTACGTGGTGGAAAGTATGTATCTTGACGACGTCTCTTTCTTGAGTTATCATCAATCATGTTTATGCTAGGTTGATTGCATTGCTTTTGTTGCATTGTCTTTGTGTCTTGTATGAGACATCAGGTTGTGCAAAGGAGCAGAATTCTCCATGAATCGGCAAGACTTGAAAATTCTACATGCGACTTATTGCAATGAAAACCTATCTATTCCACTTCAGTAACACCATTGCAGACGCCGTCCATAAGTATACCTGCAGACGACATAAGAAGCAGCTTCGAATGCATGCATGCACTTTGAAAAAAAAAAGATCACATGATGTGCACTCTTATTAGTCCCTCAAATATAAGATGGTTACTGATAATCCCCGTAGTAAACGAGACAACATATCTCTCCTATAACTCTAACAGCTGCAATCACGGTACTCTCCCTCCAGCCATCTCAGTGCCGAAATAAATGAGTAACCACTGACACTGAATGAGGCTAAATTGCAAGCGAACCTATTTTTGTTCAAGGGCCACCACCAGTTGATTTTTAGGATGTATCAATTACATTATAGCGCTGTCGCCTTACTCACATGTTATATGCGTTATTACATGGTGAATATAATATCAATAGCGTCGTTGATGATTGCAGTGCATTGTCACAAAATAAAATAAAGAAATTCAACTTACGATCAAATAACTCAAATCATCATTGGCAAGAAGTCCGAAGAGAGGAAAGTCCACCCTTAGAGCATATGATATCGGAGGTTTTAATCATCCCAGTTGATTGTATTATTTCCTCTAGAGTCCAGCCCACCATTTTTTTAGCGCTTTAGTAGTAGTAACATAGGTATCTAGTTAATCCACCACCAGTTAATTAATATAACAAAAATAAGATGGCTTCTAACGGAGACGCGGCAGCTGGTGGTGATCCAGCAGCCCCACCAGCTAACACAAGTCAAGGAGTAACATTACTAAGTGACCCCGTTGATGTAATAATTGATAAACTATTATCAGTACGAGGTGCACGTCCAGGTAAACAAGTCGATTTATCCGAGGCCGAAGTTAAAATGTTATGCCTACGTTCACGTGACTTACTAATTTCACAACCAATGTTATTAGAACTCGAGGCGCCCATTAAAATCTGTGGTGACGTGCATGGTCAATACTACGATTTATTACGTTTATTTGAATATGGCGGTTTCCCACCTGAATCAAATTACATCTTCCTAGGTGATTACGTCGATCGTGGTAAACAATCATTAGAAACAATCTGTTTATTACTAGCGTACAAAATTAAATATCCGGAGAATTTCTTTGTCTTGAGGGGTAATCATGAATGTGCTAGTATTAATCGTATATATGGTTTTTACGATGAATGTAAACGCCGATTTGGTATTAAGTTATGGAAGACATTTACGGATTGTTTCAATTGTCTGCCTTGTGCTGCGGTTATTGATGAGAAGATCTTTTGCACACATGGCGGATTATCACCGGAATTAACTAGTCTGGACCAAGTGAAGCGTATCGTTCGTCCGACGGACGTACCTGATACTGGATTATTATGTGATTTACTATGGAGTGATCCCGATAAGGATATTGATGGGTGGGGTGAGAATGATCGGGGTGTTAGTTTTACCTTCGGGGAGGATATTGTTGCACAATTCTTAAATCGTCATGATTTGGATTTGATCTGTCGTGCACACCAGGTTGTGGAGGATGGGTATGAATTCTTCGCAAGGAGACAGTTGGTTACGTTATTCTCGGCACCTAATTATTGTGGAGAGTTTGATAATGCCGGTGCCATGATGAGTGTGGATGATACCTTAATGTGTAGTTTCCAAATTCTAAAACCTGCCGAGAAGAGGCAGCGATTTGCCTACCAGGGTGGGAATGCCTAAATATTGATCGGGTATTGAGGAGTATTAATTTAAGGATAGGTGGAAGTGAGGTATTGTATTGAAAGTGGAGGAGTATCAGGTAGGGTGGAATTTATTGAGTGAGTGAGAGAGGAGTATTTGCAATTTATGTCTTTAAATTGGGTTTGGCGGGGTGTTTATAGAGGTTTGGAGAGGGAAGAAAAGTATGGAAAGAGTAGAGATTAGCTCTATTGTCCTGTTTTTGTGCTTGTAAATTAATCACACTGATATGTCCATGACTTTATTTCCATTGGACTGATTGCTTGAAGTCGTCAACTGCCGCAGGTTCAAGGGGTCCTCAGGTAGAAGAAATATGCACAAAGGCAGATCTAGGAGGGTGGCATATAGCTTAGAGCTCATCCTCTGGCAAGAAGTAGACAAGGTCAGGCACCTCACATGACTAGGATACATGATATCATATTTCTCTTATCTTATCTGGGACAGCTTGTATGTCCCATCTTCCCTGATATCTCCAAGGGCACCACATAAAACTACCTCACTTCTCTCAATCTCTAAAACACCAACAAAAAATATGTACATACTTATCAACATAACTGATCATCTCTACTTACTCCACTTCTCTCCACTTTCTTCCTTCTTCTCAACCTTCTTGGGAGCCACACCCATCTTTACTAACATCTTTGAAAAGTTCTTGAAATCAATCTTACCCTCACCACTTTTATCATACTTGTCGAAAAGCTTCAGAATTGCCTTTTGATCCATCTGGTTCAACTTCTCCTTGGGCACAGCCAAATCTTCCTCCTTCAATTCTGGTGGAGCCTCGGCCTCAATCTGTTGGGCAAGGTAACGGTTCAAACGCCAGGCTACCTTATCAATAAAGTCCTCAGTAGTAAATCCTGTTGGTCCGCACATATCTCTTGTACCTTGTCCATAACGGAAGGTATTATGTAATGCCATACGGAGTGTGGTAGCAAAGTTGTTTGTAAACTCATGCATACTTTGGACGGACTTATCAGATGGCTTGGCATCCATTTCAAGTTGAGCGGCATGTGTCATGGCACCAATCAATGCCTCAACCAAGCCGAGTGGGTTGAGTGATGTCTCCTTCCCTTCTAAATGGTCAAGCCATAAATCAGTCACGGTTCCATGTGACGCCTCAAACTCTTTAATCAAGGTACCATCATCAGAAACTCCTACCAAGTTGGATGTAATAAATCCCGGAGAACGATGAACCTGTGCAATCTGATCCGTCAACATATCACCATCATAGTTATGAGCCGCCATACCGAATCCTCCATCAGTCCAACGGATCAACTGCATAGTCGCCGCATCGGAAATTAAATGTGTTAATTCCCCACCCGACCTATCGAGTAATCCAGCCTTTAGAAATTCATCCTTGTATTGCTCATCGAATACCTTCTTCATTGTTGCCCAGAATCCCTCTTGCCATTTGAATACAGTCTTCTTGGTAACAATATATGGTGTTACCTGATGTTCCAAGCATCGTTTGAAGAACAAGTGTGCCAATTCACGTACATTATCATATGGATTGTGATACACCACACATACATTGTGTTTATCTGTCAAATCACGTTTATCAACCACAAACGGCGCGCCACCATCACTGGGAATATATGTCGTTAATAATGTACCCTCACCAACCTCATTCCACCCGGCACCATACTCTCCACCGACGGCATGCCTCTCAAATAATACCTGGTTCTTATATCCCAATTCAATACCCTCAATATGGATAGTATCTCTACTAATTGTAATACCATTCCATCCTTTACGCATAGCGCCGTTGGGACTACCCCATGCTTTCTTTAATCCCATTTCTTGTACTTGTATCGCTGAGGGTGTAATGGTTGGTTCCTTGAATATTGCACCGATACGTTTTCCGGCATCGACTGCATCGGCCAATACTGCATCATTGGTCTCATCACGTGTCTTACATGATAAATTGTATGTTTCCCATGATGACATATCAAAGTGTGGCTCGATCCATTTAGATAAAAGTAATTGTGTTGCGTAATGTGTCATTTCTTCTCCTTGGATGTATACCATTGGTGGTGCTTTGACCTTTGGTCTGTCACTTGGTAATGCATCTTCTGCTGGAGGTGTTGTTGTTGTTGTTGTTGATTGATATCGAATTGTTGTTGTTGGCGGTGTGTAGGCATTTGGTGATGTAGATAATAGAAAGGAGTTGTTGGTAGATGATGATGCAAATGATAATGATGCTGATAACTGCCTAGTACTATGCTTGGAAGCCGCAGTAGATAGACAACGCGAGGATAGTATACGAAGTGATGATGCCATGTTAGTAGTGGTATTCTGTCGAAAGATATTTTTTACTGAGTTGTTGCAATGCGTTTCAGTTATTTAGTCGTGAGAGTTGATTCTCAATTATCTACCGATAGATCCGATACTACTATTGCAAAGGTGATAGATTTGATGGCTACTTAGATTATGATGGCAAATCTTAAATCAATGGACCAAGTTTAGCGTTGATTATTGATCTGCCGGAAAAATAAAGAGCATCATTTTTCATTTCATTGGCTTGCTAATCATCTCAAGATCCAGACACATATCGCCCGTTTGATCGCTATCCCCAGAGTCTAGAGAGTGAGTAGTGAGTCACTGCCATTATTTAGCAAATCATCCATACAAGCAACACTCATCGCTCATCCATTAAGCTCCTAGCACGGTGGAAGCGGCTCTAAAGTATCATATAATCTATTAATAATCCATTGTATCGCCTCGACGATTGGATTAGATACCTCAATCGATTTGTGCAACATATATCACAATTTATAGACATCAGAAATGAGATTGTTCTTTGCAACTATGATGCTCGCTAGGATTGCAACAGCATTTCGTTCCTCGCCAGCAGTTACTACTAGTAGTAGACGTGCATTTGGTATATCTTCTCCATCAGTTACCACTGTTACTACAAAACATATCATATCAAGTAATCAACGAACATTTGGATTGCAAACATCAAGATATATGAGCAGTGAAACAACAATTGAAGAAACATCAACAAGCTCAGACACACAACAAACAGGATATCCATTCGCACAAATAGAAACAAAGTGGCAAAAATATTGGAAAGATAATAATACATTTGCAACACCCAATCGTCGACAGACATTAGATGACGGTACAGTTATTAAATCTACAAATAAGAAAAAGTATGTATTAGATATGTTCCCTTATCCCTCCGGTGCAGGACTGCACGTCGGACATCCAGAGGGATATACAGCCTCGGACGTTATGTCAAGATATTGGCGTATGACATCTCATGACGTGTTACATCCTATTGGTTGGGATTCATTCGGTTTACCCGCTGAACAATTTGCAATTAATACCGGCACGCATCCCGAAACTACCACTGCCAAGAACATTGCCAATTTTAAACGACAACTTCAAATGTTGGGATTTAGTTACGATTGGGAAAAAGAGGTTGCCACCACTGATGTAAATTATGTCAAATGGACACAATGGATATTTTTACAATTATTTAAGAAAGGATTGGCAAGTCAATCATCAGTCTCTGTGAATTGGTGTCCTGCATTGGGCACAGTGTTGGCAAATGAAGAAGTTATTAATGGGTTAAGTGAACGTGGTGATCATCCTGTTGAGCGATTGCCATTGCGACAGTGGGTACTTAAGATTACAGAATATGCTGATCGATTAGAGGCAGGGTTGGATGGATTGGATTGGCCAAGTGGTACCATGACTGCACAGGAACAGTGGATTGGTAAAAGTACGGGTACTGAGATTGATTTTAAGATTGATGGTATGGATGATGAGGTAAGATATATACTCTTTATGAAAGGAATTTGAAAGAGTATCTTTATCATGATAATCGTCTCTAACCTTTATACTCAAATTCTACACCACTTATAACAGAAGTTGTCGGTATTTACAACTCGTGCCGATACACTCTTTGGAGTGACTTATGTTACACTTGCTCCAGAACATCCTTTAGTTTCATCAATTACTACATCTGATCAAAAGGAGGAGGTTGATGCCTATGTTGCCAAAACATCATCCCGATCAGACCTTGATCGTACATCTGCCAAAGAGAAAACTGGTGTCTTTACTGGAGGGTATGCCATTCATCCATTGACGAATGAAAAGGTGCCTATCTGGATCGGAGATTATGTACTTGGATCATATGGTACCGGAGCTGTTATGGCCGTGCCTGCACATGACGAACGTGACTTTGAATTTGCTACAAAGTTTGGTTTGGATATTAAATGGGTAGTTGAGCCTGCCAAAAAGAAGGACGAAGAGCTGTCAAAAGAGGAAGCATTCACAGCTCAGGGAGTGAATATCAACAGCGGTGAATTCGATGGTATGAAAACAAACAAGGTCAAGAAGGCTATAACTTACAAGCTTAGTGAACTAGAGGCGGGTGGGCCAAAGATTACATACAAATTGCGTGATTGGGTATTCTCCCGTCAACGGTACTGGGGCGAGCCTATACCAATTTACTTCCCAGTAGACTTCCCCGAGGGCGTGAATCCGATGGATGTTGATCCCAAGGATGATGGATGTGAACATACTATTCGCTATGATCAGAGTATCCCCGTAGATGAAGCCGACTTGCCTTTAGAGCTACCCGAGATGGAAGACTTCTCACCAGGTGACGATCCCGCGGGATGTTTAGCCCGAGCCAAGGATTGGAGATACTTTACAAAGGATGGAAAGTGGTATGCTCGTGAAACGAATACCATGCCTCAGTGGGCAGGATCATGTTGGTATTACTTTCGTTTCCTCGATCCAAAGAATAGTGATATGGCCTTTAGTCCGGAACTAGATGAGGACTGGATGCCAGTTGACTTGTATGTCGGAGGTGCCGAACATGCAGTGCTTCACTTGTTATATGCAAGGTTTTGGCACCAGGTATTGTTTGACTTGGGATATACAAAGCATCCCGAGCCGTTTCAAAAGTTGGTTCATCAGGGTATGATTTTAGGTTCCGATGGGGAAAAGGTACGTGAATTGATCTGTGTAGAGGTATTTTTGTATATATTTGCTTTTATTTTGCTCAAGAATATCGACTGATGTTACTACTTTCATACTCTCCACTCAGATGTCAAAATCTCGAGGTAATGTGGTCAATCCTGATGATGTTGTGGATGTTCACGGAGCTGATGCTCTACGTCTATACGAAATGTTCATGGGACCATTGGAGGCTGTCAAGCCTTGGCAAACAAGTCAAGTTTCTGGAGTCGTTCGCTTCCAAAACAAATTGTACAATGTAGTACAGTCAGCTGCCGCGAATGGTGATTCTCTTGATATGGATGCAGAAACTACAAAGATACTGCACAAGACAATGAAAAAGGTCACTGAAGATATCGAAAGTATGTCTTTCAATACGGCCATATCAGCAATGATGGTGCTTACGAATCATTTGACATCTTTGAAGGGACAAGTACCACTAGAAGCGGCCGAGGCTTTAGTACTCATGGTATCTCCATTTGCGCCGCATATGGGTGAGGAATGTTGGAGTATCCTTGGAAATGATGACACACTGGCATACCATCCTTGGGTTGAGTATGATGAGGAACTGTGTGTAGACAATACATTCAAAATGGGTGTACAAGTAAATGGTAAGACAAGGGGAGAGATTGAAATACCTAAGGATGCTGATCAAGATGGGGCAATGGGCGAGGCTATGAAGGTTCAAAGTGTATTCAATCAAGTTGATGGTAAGGATGTGAAGAAGATTATATACGTTCCTGGTCGTATCTTGAACATTGTAGCTAAGTAAGCATTTATTAAGTACCAGTTTTACAATACATGATGATATGAAGTTAAAAGTTGTATGTCGTTGTGATCTGTACGAAAGGAAACATAGAGATGATATTATGATAAGTACTTGAACGTTTAGCTGAGTATTGGCGGATCCAAGAGTGGCAGAGCCAACCTTCTAATGCCACCACCTAAATACTAGCGTTTGAATGACTCTATACTTACTTTAGGATGGTGGCATATCTAAATGTGGTCTATATCTATTTAGAGGGAGTATGTTGTACTGGAAAAATTTCACTACTTTCAAAGACTCCCAATTGGGATGTAAGGTTAGTGCTATCCATATTAAGGCTAAAGGATACCAAGACCAAGAGATACCAGAAAACGACACACTACCTATGCGAAGAATATTTGTCGCATCGACTTTTAAACTGAGACGCGTGATAGATATCGTAGCAATGGATATTTGAGGCTATTCATTCAAATCCGCTGCCAACAAAGCGCGTCGCCATTACATCCATCCTCCATTAATTACCTACTTATAATTATAATATATCCATCATGGTAGTAACCAAGAGACAGAGCCGACGGGTAACCGTAGAAAAAGAAGATCATGTAATAGCCGCCGCCGCCCCTCAATCTTCGACCCACTTTCCATACAAATTGTACGATATGATCGAGTATGCTGCCGAGAAATATTCTTCGGCAGTATCATGGTCTGAAGATGGCACACAGTTCTCTATCCACGATAAGGATATGCTTATGAAACATGTTGTACCGATGTTCTTTAAGCAGTCTAAGTTCCGCTCATTTGTAAGTTGATGTTGTGCACATCATGTGTCTCTTTCTATTGCAATAATATCTTATAATGCAACTGTGGTTATTTTTATCATTATCTGTCGTCTACACTTACTCATCATAATCTATCTTCTTATTATCATGTACTATAACATACACACACAGACACGACAGCTCAATCTATGGGGTTTCTCAAGAGACACCAATAGTGGAGCATGGCAGCACGAAGATTTTATCCGCGGCAGTGTTGAACTTGTTCAAAACATCAAACGGATTGAAATCAAAGGCAAGGCTATTGTCTCTACCAAGAAGAAAACAAGTATTAAACCCCAGAAGAAGAAGAAGAACCAAAGTGTTGCAACTGCTACCCGATCATCAAGCCGTAAACCTCGGCCACTGCTTCGTCATCGAGTTTCATCTCCAGGATCGGTTTACACCGATTCAGATGGTAGCCTATCCATTCAAGATGGGACTGTTATTTCTCTTAGTCCAGTGACGGAGAAGAATACCATTGCCAAAATCCCAAAGAATGTATCCACCTGCCTCATACCAAACAGTACATTCCAATCTAGTGGAACTCATGAGGCGCCTGCACATACTAACAGTACCACCACACCTCATGATCAATACTGCCACCAAACAGCCACTACATCCTATCCAACTCCTATCCGAACTAATATCACGGGCAACAACAATAGCACGTACACTATGAGCAGTAGTTGCCAGCGATATCAAATGCCTTTACCACGTCGTGATATCATGATGAATCAACATGCCTATTCTCGGCCTTGGGATACCATCCAACATCCCTCATCCATGATGATGCCTCCTCATCATCAACCCGAAGAGATGTCTTCGAATAGTGCAAGTGATGATATGCTCTATTTATTATCCGGAGTATTCGAACCAGATCAGTTATCAACGCAAGAAAGTAATGATTTAAGCTCCATCCTGTCATTGAATGATGATGTATCTCAAGACTTCATGGCACCTTTGAGCTTTTGAAGTGTAGCTACTATTACTCAGAACTATCTACAAGTGAGTTACGAACTAGAGAGGTTGAGGACGAGTATATGAACGATTCAAATCAAGATCCAGTACTGCGGATCCCTTTTCTAAGAGCATGTATATAAGTATAAGATTAAACTAAACAAAAGGGAGAAGTAGTATATAGAGAAAGTTTATGTTGTACAACCATTATATTAGCTTAACTTTCACCTCCCCCAGTAAAGTATGTGGTGAGTAGCGATAGCAATAACTACCTAGGTATCTAGAGGCCAAATAGAGAACGAACTGTGTGAGAGGAGGCCAATTTTAAGCGAACCCAATTTCTTTAGGGTTCCCAAACAACGGACGCGGTATTAAAATCACTTCGACAGGATATGGCACTGAATACTTATTGTAATTCGTACATAATTTATCCTTTGAAGTTTTTGCTTCAACAGGCCAGACAATAAAGCAACTACACTAATAATTCTATCTGCTTTGACAACACGCCGATAGGTAAGACAGTTGAATTTGTTCTATGTTCATGGCATGTTCCAATACCTATTTGATGACACAACATTCTTCATATGAAATTTATCGAGCAGCATATCAAATAATATCTACTCCCGAACTATCATAAGTACAAATCACAAATAACAAATCACACAGAAATATCTTATTATCATGAGTACTAGAAGACAGAGCCGCCGTATAACTGTTGAATCTCCGGCTGATATTATCACTGCTGCTGCAATAGATCACAATAAGGATGTGACACAACAACAACACTTTCCATACAAACTCTACGATATGCTCGAGTATGCCGCCGATTCGGAATATAGTTCTTCCGTATCTTGGTATTTCTTTTGCAATAAACAATAAGGACATCTTCATGGAGTGTATTGTACCATTATTCTTCAAGCAGACCAAATTCCGATCATTTGTAAGTATATGATATATATTATGTGATATGTCTCATTTGCAATATCGATATCCTTCGACGATGACGATGTGTTGTTTATATCTCTACTTATCATCATATCATATTATGAGTTATCACTTATTCACACTTCACTCAACTGCCCAACCATACTATAATATACAGACACGACAGCTGAATCTATGGGGTTTCTCAAGAGACACTAATAGTGGAGCATGGCAACACAAAGACTTTATCCGCGGCAGAGTAGAGAGACTTCAATACATCGAGAGAGTTGAGAATAAGAGCAAGGCCACGTCTTCTAGTGCTGCAAACGCTCAGCAATTGAGGCAAACTTTTAAACATATCATTAACACGCGTAGTAAGAGACATAAGAAGCATGTTAATTACTCCGAGGATAATGAGGTGTCGACACAAGAAGAAGATTCTAATAGTACTACCACTACCATCATGTCGTCACCTCTCCAAAAGATTAGTTATGTCGAGGAGAATGAGGATACCCCCGAAGATTACAACTCTATTCCATCGCTACTACCATTAGTTGAATCAACTTGTCCAGTTGAATACCACTCAACTAACAGTAACATCATCAGTAGTAGTGGATACACTTTTGAAGAATATCCACTTCGCTACTCTCTCCTCACAGATGAGACTGATATTCTCTACAAGATGGCTACAGTGGTCATGAGACCAGACTAGACCAGACACCCTTTAGAATTAAGAGTGTATGATGTACATATAAGTAAATGCAGATTAGGTGTAGATGCGGATAAAGAATGGGTTTGTATATATTGTTTGATTAGGTATGAGATGGATTAGGATTAATTAGAACATTAAAAATGAACATAATGAAGATTAAACTGAATATGTCTTGAGTTACTTAGGAAGCTTAGTACTCTAGATAACACTTTCCATCAATGTACTTCTGAATGGATGAGGCAACGTCGTGACACTTTTGCTGTGACTGTTCCTCGAGCATATTCACAACCTCCACTAAAGAATCAGTCTCGGTCTCTCCGGAGATGAGATTATTCTTTAGTACACCCACTGATGAACCCAAAAGACCATCAGTATAGTCTTGATACGAATCCATCTTTAGCAGTTCATGGAAAGCTCTTGCAGAGAAGAGAAACATATCACCTCCCAACTTGTAGCAATCATTGCCAATCAACTGAAGAATTTCAGACGAGATATGCTCATCCTCTGTTTGCAAATAGCACTCCCAAGCCTCATCAGCGTTATTACTCATGATGTAACACTTGGTTAGCCACAAGTTATATTCAGTTTCCGACTTGTGCGACGTCTTGGATACACTGAGAAGATGAGAAAGTCCCTCTTTATACTTGCCAGTAGCAGCAAGTGAGATGCCGAGGTTGATATGATAGGTGTCTTGTTCTTCTTCTTCCATGTACTCTTCAATACTCTCCAAATACACAATAGAATCTTCAAATTTACGACTCAAAAAGTAGAACTGTGCCATCGCCTGCCTCCCCATGAGCGTGTCCTCTTCAGCTTGTCCAATTCTTTGAAAATGAGCCTTTGCCTTTTCTAGTGCTGTCAAATCTCCCTTCGATTTGGCAATCTCAACATTCAATATACCCAATACAAGATGTGAGTGTGGAGAATCAGCATCCATTTCATTGATAAGCTCAACCGCTAAGTCTAGTTCTCCTTCTTTGAGATAGTAGACAGCTAGATTCGTTCGAGCCTCGGGTATTTGACCAACAAGTCCTGGCAAGGTCTGCAACGCTCTTTCTCCGTTCTTGAACACAACAGAGTTGTGACGGACTAGATCATTCTCATCCACAGTTGTACATTGTGCATCTAAAACTTCCAAAGCAGCTTCTTTGTTGCGTAAATGATATGCACAACATGCTTGTAAATTTGCAGCGATGGCACTACCTGGATTTGTTTGAGTGTACACTGACATAGCCTGTAAACTCTCTTCATACAATCCCATCTTGAAAAGTGCCATTGCACTGTAGACATATAAGGCAAGATTATCAGCATCAGAGGTTAGTAAACTCTTGTATGTGTCAATACAGTCTTCGTATCTGTGCCTGATCGAGAAGTCAATAGCACTCGATGCAAGTTTATCTTCTTTGCTTGTTTCTGATAGCAGCTGCCTGTATTCTGCAACCTTGGTCTCATTTCTAGACTTTGCAGCAACCTGAAGAAGGATTCTTGTCTTTAGTTCATTCGAATCTTCATCATCATTGGATAAAGCAATATGTTCTGCCTCATTGTATTGCCCGAGATAGAGGTAGGCAATTGCAAGGAAGAGGTTTGTTGATTTGGGAACATCCTCAGATGATGAGGAGAGAAGTTCGAGATATACTTCCTTTGCATTGTCATAGTTGCCAAGCCTAGAGGATAGATACCCAACCCAAAGAGATTTATCAACGTCAGTTAGATTGTCCACTACTCCAGCATCTAAGAGTGTGAGGGCTCCAACATAATCACGTTCTTCTACAAACTTATTGAAGTCAATTTCCTTCTTGTTTGTTAGAATCATTGTAGAATCTGTTATGCAAGCAGTCGTCGACTGGCTGTGTTTTTATGGAATGTATTCGATTATTGTTTTGCCAAAGATGCGGTGCTCCTGTTTGAGATTGTATTGTAGTCGATGCTATATATCTAATAATAGTTGATGGCTCATGTTGATGGCGAAAAAAAAATGACGAGTATGAAGGTGAGTAACGTACATAAACAAAAAGTACTTTTATAATATATAACACCATCCGGCGCTTAGTAAATAATCGTTAAGAAGTATCGTGTAGTTGAGTATCAGATAACTACAGGCTCATCACACACGGAGTACCTAGATGCTTACATCATCTTCTGTCATTTTTTGATGGACGGTTAGAAGTTCAAGTGTACATTTCTTAGGTAGTTGGTGTATAAATCTCTTCTTAATCATTATAACCGATTATGTCATTATAGCGTATCTGTAGTAGTTTGCTTTCAACTATTGTATGTGTGGCAATAGCAGTATAGGAAGGAGGGGATAGGAGAGCATCATTACTAATTGTATCATCGGGATCATCAGCTCGTTATACTTTTTGCTCTACTAGAAGGATACCGGTGCGAGACGAAGACTGATAACTGAAGAGTCTATTATTCAACAAGTAGAGTGCTGATTGCAACAAACGACAAACAAACAATGCCAATGATAGAGGGAGGTATTTATACAGAGAGATATCAAATCAATACAATATAAGCTCTAACTTATCCAGCTACAAATAAGATTCAAACAACACATGCAATTCCCTATTCCTTATTCTCATCAAGATCAATAACAGAATCGTCGATTTTAATAGACTCGTCAGCAGACGCGGTAGTTTCCACCTTTTCTTGAGGTACCACTTCATCTACAGCCTTTTCTCTTTGGAGGCACCTTTTTGTCAGGCCAGCTCATGTAATGCCAAGTTACTCGCTTTTTAATCTTCGACATAGGCAGGTCGAAGTCCTCTCTCTCCAAATCCTTCTTCACTTCTGCAACAATATCCTCAAATGCACCGTTAGGCAGTCTACCCTGTATTGCTTCTCTCTGTTTTGCATATCTTTTTGTGATTTCAAGTATTATCTTCGTATCCGCAGATTCTTCTTTCTTCTTGTAAGGACCCTTGGCAGCTCCTGGCGATTTCCTAGGTCGGCCAACTTTCTTAGCAACAGGAGATGACGTTGTTGGTTCACGACGTCTCA
>Ga0214478_100108_pt1 | contig 41730 bp, 34 predicted proteins | sample M1_20Mar14CPVII9_2_FD_178001 | JGI IMG/M metagenome (GOLD analysis project Ga0214478, IMG submission 178001) | Marine eukaryotic communities from Monterey Bay, California, United States - M1_20Mar14CPVII9sort6BwellD7 | ecosystem: Environmental > Aquatic > Marine > Unclassified | place: USA... | reverse complement strand
TCTTTGACATGTCTTGAATAATACACACATAAACTGCTTGGTACCTCGTCCTTCGGCCATCTTTTCTTTATCCTCACCACCAGACATGAGGTTCTGTATTGGATTCACAAATCCAGAGAAGAGCTTCTTCAAGTCATTCATACCGAATAAAACAACGACTATATCGATACCATTGATACTCTCTTCTTTGACAACATCCATGCAGAACTTGTCAACCTCAGCAAGACTACCTCCATCAACCCCGGCAGATCTCCATTCCACTGGTTGTTGAAAATGGTATGACAAGGTACGTGCCAATACCTGCGGGAAGACTGGCCCTTGTCGATGTGAATCTGAATTGATACTACTCGTCTGAGGTGCTTTTGTATTCTCAACCAAAGCAAATGGAACCGAGTTATCTTTTGTACTATCAAACTTCTCTATACATCCAGTACCAATAGCCAATGAATCTCCAATAACTAATACTTTCAATGGATCTTTGTGTGAGTTAATCTCATGGAGAAGTGAGGCAGGAATCTCATTAGTTTTGGTAGTTGTCTTCTTCTTCTCTTCACCCTTATTACCATCTAGCAATGGTAATACAGAATCCAATACAAACACAATAAAACCAATATGAAACAAATGCGTATTCCTTGTAAGTAAATTGTGTATATTTCGTGATACCCATGGAATTAATATCAATGATAATTTGTTTAGCTTCTTGATAAGACGAGATATCAAAGATATATTGTTTGTAGTATCCTTAGTCGTATTGTTTGAATTGAATAGTTCGTCTGTAATATCTTTGACTACCGCGTTGACATCTTTTTCTTCTTTTATGTCATCTATATTATTAGTTGTATCCTCAGTATTATCAGAAGCATCATAATAATCTTCTCTGCCAAAAGTTAATCCATCAGGAAATACCAATTGACCTCTTTCATCATATCTATACTGATATAACGCAACACATGCCTGTAATACTGATAATATAAGTACAGTTGTTAATATCGTCTCGCCCATACTTTGCAATTGTGTAACCAATGGTATTATGAGAGATGTTAGTGATGATATTGTGTAGGTAATGGCACTGAAGATGTTAGAAAGTAATATTGATGAAGATGATATAAAGATAGGAGTGGACGATTGTATCTGTGGTATATGTTGTTGCATATTAAATTTCAATATATCAATATCGACAAGTCTATCCATTCCATATAATTGAAGTGTAGGAATAGGTTGTCTTCTCAGTCGAGCTCGTGATGTTTGGTGTATATGATGATGTGTTATTGATTTGCAATCTACAAAGGCGGTGCATTTGTTTATCGGTCTCATCATCGAATGGCGGCGGTGGTAAATATAGTGTTCTATGTCTACGTACTGTAATTAGCTTATATTCATCTATTTAAAAATCTTTGACAGATGAGAACCCCGAATTTAGCAGTTGAAAGTCAAAGAGCTGTTCTAATTTGTCGTACCGGCTAGAATAGAGTGTCTTTTAGATTATTGCTCGAGCTATTTTGCTTTTGACATTTATTGCAATGTTGCTCCTCTCTGCATTGATATATCGGCGGTGGATTGATTGGATATAGGTTCTAGACAATGAAAGTAGTAGTGTTGTATGGTATCGGTAAGAGTTATGTTATGTGTAAGCTGTCTGACAAAATCTCCCACATATTGCAATAAATGCACACATATTATGTACCACAACCACATCGACATCAATGCTCATATCATCTATTATGCTTCTATTTCTATCATTCATATCACACACCTGTCGTGCACAATATACACATATGCTCACATCTTTATCATGTACAATGATATATGTACATACCATATGATGCTCACATCATATACACACTCCTCGTGCACATATCTAGGCGGTCTAAGTGATGTCGGGAGGCATGCAATCCTCGCTGCCTTGGAGAAACCAACGATAGATAAAGTTACAGTCATCACAGAATACCCAGAACTGTTAGATGAAACAAATTGGGAATGCAATTGCCCAGGCGGACATACAAACCCATTCAACGATCCATCTTTATCGTCAAGACTTGAAATGGTAAAGATTGATACATGGAAGAAGGAACAACTTAATCTTTCACAACATTTCGTTGGGGCTACTGGCGTTGTAAGTTGCTTAGGCCACCGTCAGCCAGGATGGAAGAATAAGGAGTTGAAAACCCGAGGATTAATAGCATATGACGGAAATAAACAAGTCATTAAAGCCATGGGAGAAGCTAAAGTTGATAGAGTATGTGTAATCTCAAGTTTTGCAATTGGCGATGGAGGTACAAAGTCTTGGCCGCATTGGGCTTCGAAGTTTATGTGTGTATTATTCAAGACATGTCAAAGACATGCAGGAAGGGATCTATTGAAAATGGAGAGGTCTTATGAAGAAAGTAATCTTGATTATCTTTTCGTTAAACCAGTGGGGATAGGTGAAGAGGTAACCCCTGACAATCACTACTACTTGCAAGAATCGGGTGATAAGAAGACTCGGGATGAAACTGGAAAGATATATCCAAATGATATAGTTGGTGGCAATATGGCGAAGATGGATGTGGCTCGATTTATGGTTGAGGAAATTGTCAATCCTACATTGTATAGAACAAGTCAAGTTGTAGGTTCAAAACCCGGCACGCCAATGTAAGCAGATATAAGTATGTGTCTTGTGTCTTCTAATGCTTAATAAAGATAAACCAAGTTTTAGTATGAGTATCATCTACTACTTAGTATAACTGAAGAAAGATTCACTTGATAGCCTATCAGACACCCAGCAAGAGAAATACGAAGCCATCAAAACACCAGGAAGTAGTACACTAAGCTGTGTCATGCCAGATGCTGATAATGCCAGAATCAATACCGTAGCTAGTGGAGTCCTTGTGATACTTGTCAGTGTAGCTGCCATAAAACTCATCACCATTAACGGAGCCACCAAAGAAGAAGTAGGTATGAATGAACTCAAAGTTGATGTGAATGCATGTCCAAATGATGCCCCATTCGATAGCAAAGGGAAGATTACCCCTCCCGGAAACTTGCCCGCCGAAGCCAAAGCAATAGCAAAGAACTTTGCCAACCCTACTTTCAATGCTGGCATTCCTGATGTATAGGGCACATTTGGATTCACCTTTGCAAATTGTGTCATTACATTTGGTATACCGTGCGGTGTGGCTGAAAAGGGTGTACACTGTCCATCAACTACACATTGAAGGCTTCCCTCTCCCCAAAACATGGTCTGTGGGAAGAATACCGACAGTATACCAATGGCTAATGCTACCAACGTCTTCTTTCCAATCGTTACAGACTTTGATGGTTTTGATTTAGATGGCCATATGACAGACTTGAGAAATGATAAAGTCTTATGAAAACATGTACCCACAACTGCTCCACCGACACCACAAGCCAAGCTAGATAATACCATTTCCTTGCCTGTAATTGTACCCACTGCCGCTTTAGCTCCATATGTAAAGTGTCCTCCCACATTGAGGTTCGGAACTAGTCCTCCTCGGACAAAACAAAGCCCAGCAAAGCATGCTGCCATTGCTGCTCCCCAACTCTTTGCAGCAAATGGAGCTATGCCAGCATGTCGAGAAGTCATCTCGATTGTAAATATTGGCCCGGCTAGAGGTATGTTCATAAAGCCTGTCAATGTACCAGCAGCCCCAGCATAGGCGAGCGTTTCCTCCACTGATGCTGATGTCTTTTCATCGGGTGTACTAACAAACTTTCTTGCAAGCGATACTCCCACCAATCCTCCTGCAGTTACCCTGTGTATATATGTGCATTGGTAATAAGGCATATACTCAATCATTAGAGGTAAAGTATGACACGGACACAAATATGACACATATGTCATATAAAAGCCTTCTGTCACTTACATTGGAGCCTCGGGACCTAAACTGAAGCCAGATATCGACGTAATACATGATAATAACAGAACTGGTAATAGATGATTCTTAACTGATGGAAATTTATTCATTTCAGCACCGTCTTCCTTCGATAGGATATGAACATAATCATGTGCTGAGAATAAATTGGGAAAGTATAATGTTGATAATGTTGCAACTAATCCCCCACCAAGTGTCATCATTAGCACAATATAAGCAGCTGGATATTGATTTAATATCTTGATACCACCATCACCGAGTAGCTTTAATGGCAGTGACGACCACAGTAAGTGAAATCCATTCTTCATACATAAACTATAAAGATACCCGACGAGTGAAGAAACAACGCCTACTCCTGCAGCAACTGAGAGTGGAACTGTTACTGATTCATCCTTATTACTATTACTAGTATCAACGACAACGGTGCTTGAATATAGTGGCTTGTCTTTACATCTTTGATGGTAACTTGAAAGTTGATGTTTGTGACGTTTCACTTGATAATTTGATATTGCTTTTCTGTATTGGAGTGTTGTAGACGAGCTAGTACGAACCGACGGTGATACCGACAACGCATACCCCTCTTTTGGCAACAGTATTAGAGCTAAAAGTTGATATATCCGCACCATTTTGCCTGTGATATTGATAAGCAATGAATGATATCAATAACAATCAACATACAATTTCATGTGAATGGAAAACTCTTTTTTATGTCCCAAGTAGTGGTATCCTTACAAAAGTGGAGTCAAATGAAGAGTGGAAGATTATAGCAAGAGAATAGTAGGAAGATTATAGTAATAGCTTTATGTTAAATGAATCTCTTGTGCACCCACCATATGTTGCTTGTTGCCTTACTCAGGAACTTGATCTGATCAGACTCTGCCTCCAGAGGCTTTACAACAGCTTGCTTCGAATTAGCAACATAAACACTATGTCGTTCTTCCAATACTGGATTGAAGGTACTCCACCAATCTTCATGATATGGATCTCCATTTACAGTGCGTATTTCTTTGACTCTATACCCAGCATCGTATAACATGTCCACCATTCCACCGACAATAGTGTTGTTCTGTATTGAGTTCTCCATGATAATATTATCTATATTTGAATTGTAAAGTAACGTCTTGCCTCCTTCGAAGACGTAATTTTCAAACCCCTCGACGTCAACCTTCATTAGCGATATTTTGCGTTGTAAATAGCCCTGTTGCATTGCAATACTATCTAATGTTACTACTTCCACTTCCATTTTCTTTCTAAACTTCTTGGCTAATCGTTCTTCATGAAACGATGATCCACCAGGATTATTCCCCGTAGTCAAGTTAAACTTTCCAGGAGTTATACCCAATCCATAATTCCAAAGTTCAATAGTATTATCATTATCCCAGTGATTATACTCAAGACTTTCACATACACGTAAGAACATTGTCGGATTTGGTTCAAATGCAGCCACATCATGTCCATGTGCTCTGGAATATAAAGTAAACCAACCTATATTCATACCAATATCCAACATTAATGGACGTTCTTCTTTCGACTTACTTGTAGTAGTATCATATTTAGATAGTATATCATGAAACAATGTAGTCAATCCTCTTTCATAATAATCTCCTTGCTTCATGATATGGACATACCTCATCTTATCATAAAATTGTGAATGTAATGATATATAGAATTTCGGTTCAGTTATAGTTAATCGTTTTGTTTCATATCGTGTTAGTTCTGTATTTGGATTGTAGATTGATGGGTCTGATAGATATTTTGGACATGATACTTGTTTTATATTATTAGACTGTTGTTGTATATTATTGTCCACTGCTGCTCGAAGAGATTGTTGATTATTTACATGCTCACTATGCTCAAGATGTAAAACATTATCTTTATCCAATTGTAAATGTTTTATTGCAAATAAAGGTATGGTAGCAACACATAGTAGTAGGATTGCAATTACAAAACGAATATTGCATTTTATTGGTGTTTGCTTTTTACTGTTTGTCGGTACCACCATATTTGCAAAACTTGAAGTCCTACAACTGACTCTATCTTCCTTATATATGTAACAAGCAAGTTATATCTTCCTTCAATTCAATAATATCAACCAACAAGCTACCATATCGGCTGCTCTAAATGGACTCAATCAGAGCAATTTCCAATTTCTGGGACCGCGTATCAACTAGGGAAACCTAAACCTACCATGCATAACCTTTCACGCAATAACTCAACACAAATCACTTTAGCACCATGATATGGGCTAGTAGTACATCGACTACTGCTAGCGGATAACGCTGTTTCACCCCGACAATTCGCCAATCATCTCAGTGGACCTATATAAATTAATGCTAGCCAGGATTTTTAGTAGAAATGATTAGATCTATTGCAATAAGAAAATCAGTTGTCGATGCACCAACCCCAGTTTAGTTGCAATATAAAATGGATTACTACTACCACCTATAACGCCATTATCCACGTAATACCACCATTAATCATCATAATATACCTATAAGAAGCTATGCCAGTCAGGATTTTTAATATAAAGGACTAGATGTATTAGTAGGTGCACCACTGCAAAATAACGGATTTTAACGACATTATGCCGTAGTATAAGGGTACAATACATACAGCAATAAACAAATTAATGACATCTGATCGGTAGGAATATGACAGTTAATGTATGGGATAGGATATCAACTGTTTGTGGTATTATTGTGGTAGGTTTGAGTGACCTCATCACAAAACTAAACAATAATCATATGGTGCATACAAGTGTAGTTAGGATGAGAGGGATATATGGTTGATAATATAACAGCAATACATGATCAATCAGGATTAATATTGGTATAACTTTGGTATAAGTGTTGGCGTAGTAGTGTTGCTTCATTGGAGTCCATCCTCAATCAGCAACAAACCCTACACAACGCAATCTGTAGCGGCCAAAGTAGTACAACAGTATTATGTGATATGTATGATATTAAGGTGGGTGGGTATACATAATACACAACAACATATCAATTGTGGTGGAGATATAGTTGTGGTTTTGCCGGATGATTCAGCCTGTGAAAGAGGAGGGAGAAGGATAATACACAATACACATCAACACACAACATATACAACAACAATCTCTTATTTGATATTAATACCATTGTTTGAGGGATTAGGCACTAGAACCATTGGCAACTCGACAAAATAATGATTTTAGATGGGGTTATGAATGATATTTTGGTGTGTGAAGTTTATTGGATGACAGTATATCAAGTATATGTTGGAGTTTTGGGTATGTTGAGTTGAGGTGGGGATTGGTTATATAATTGGCGTTTGGTATCTAATATGGTGGAATCTAAGTGAACCCAATGCAATACAACAATCAACTAATATATAAGAAGGTGGAGATATGATGGTTTGACCATTGAAGACATTATATCTATTGAAATAGTCTGGTTGTATTCGATTATATTCAGTGTTTCTACTTTGAGACATCAATATACAAGGTGGGAACTGATAAATGCACCATTATGATAGTAGGGGAACAAAAAGAGTATTCTAATATATTAATATGATACTAAACTATAGAATTGCAATGTATTTTGTGGTGCCATCTAACTTAATCCTAGTCTATTAGTTGTTGACATATCATGTGCACATTTTTCAAAATTACAAGTAGATGTGTATCGGCTATCATAGACCGCATTACCGCCGTTCTACATCGTCACCGCCGTATCTAATCGATAAATATATTATATCACGGCTACTGGGTGATTGCTGCGGTGATAGATGGACAATAAGCCCGTCAACGAGCCGCATATCCTCGCAAGTATGTCAATATTTTATCGATGAGGGGGTAGCAGAGGAGAAGTGGAATATCGTCGTCTATTGGGCGATTTGGCCGGAACCTTCTTGCCAGTATTTAGCATGGGTTATATATCATTGATATATGCGCCGGAGTACAGCGATACTATCCTCTATTAGCCGTAGGAGCCACCGATAGTCATGATGAGTTGTTATTTTGTTTTTATTTTATGAGATTTTGAGATTTTGGATCCGCGGCCCGCGCGCGGTCCCAGAAATTGAAATTGCTCTGAGTCCATTACATATGAGGAGAAATAAATAATGACAATGTGACCGGGTGCCGCTTTTGAGAGAGGGTGAAGAGAAGCGGAGATCAATAGAGGAGAGATTGCAGCATCGAGTTCCTTCTGGTATATCCGTACCATATAATAGTGAACAACATTATGTATAAAAAGCGGCGGAGAAGAATAGATACGATAAATTTTCGATATGAAACACTGATGATAACATTGCAACTTAGAATTGCAACAATAGTAATAGGAAGAATGATATTGCAACTCATACTACAAATACTGCTATTACCAAGCTTTATACACGCACAAGCACAATTTGGTGTAGATCCATCAAATCATTACTTCTGCGGTTTACCAACAGCGGGTATATCCACTATATCCAATAATTGTCTCTCATCACAACACTGTCCGTCAGGTAGTGACAATGAATGTGAGATACCAGGAGAGATATGTTATAAGAATACAAAGTGTGATAGTGCAAAAGGACATGGAAAATACTTTAAATATTTGGGATTACAATATGCGGACAGTCGTAATTTGCTATTTTGTAAGTTTATGATATGATATGTATGTGATATGTGCATATGAGATGTGCAGATATGTGCAGATATGTGCATATGATATCATATGCAATGTGATAAGTGCGACAATGCATACAATATCTAACCAACTAACATGATATGACTCTTCTTTTGGATAATAAGGTGCATCAAGATTTGCACAACCATTCCCAAAAGAAAATTGTACACCAAAACATTGGTGTAAAGATATGATATGTCCAAACAACTTACACTGTTTCCCAGTATTAGAATGTAATATACAAGATTTAGTTCGAGCTGAAATTGAGAAGGAGGGTTTGGCTGGTGTTGATGGTTTTAGTGTTGATGAACATGGTGATTCTATTAGTGATAATGTTAATATTGAACATGATGATGAAGAAGAGGATGCTGATGATGTACCAGAGATACCAGAAAAGATTGTATTAGATGCAAATGATCCAAAACGTCATAACTTTTGCGGCCGCACGTGGGACGAGGCAGATAAGCTCTGTTCTATCCATTGCCCAGAGGGTACCGAGTGTAGTGAACCTTTTTCCTGTTACGCCGACACGGGTTGTTATTTCGATAAAGATCTTGTGCCATCGGCCACTCCGACTGTTACTTATGATAGTGTGGAAAATATGTCATTCTGTGGCAGTTGTTGGTCTGATGCCGCTGACAACTGCTCTATTGAGAAGCATTGTCCTAATGGTGATAGTGATTGTTCAGCTTCTGAAACTTGCTACACTTACTTACCGGGATGTAACATTGTTGATCTATTGAAGAAGGCACCATCAATACCGGCACAAGGGGGGTTAGGATTGGAGAACAAACCAGGAACGTCCGCGTAGTGTTGTTTTGTTGTATGAACTTGTGTGTTCAATATGAAGACTCGGTGATTTGACCACTTCATTTGACCTTACTTTGCCAATATTTGATTATCTTTGCAATCCACATGTACTAACAGACGTCACTATCATCTCTCTCCTCTTCATAAATGTGAAACGCGCATCTTCCAGCATATGGTCCTGCAACGCCTCCCACACCGCCGCCGTCACGACAACCCACGCCGCGTCCAGTTATTTCTATAGCTACACAACCGACGAATCCACCCACTGAGTGGAGTATACAATGGACTGATTGGACAGATAATGATCCTAATGAATGGGCTGATAACGACCAAAGTGAAGAAGAAGGAGACTGGTCGAACTCGATTGTACATGAGTCAAGACTATTCTGTGGCAAAACACTTGTAGAGGCGGCAAACAATTGTGGTAAGCAAATAAATCATTGTCCCGAGGGTGTTTGTGAATCGTCGAAAGAACTAAAGTGCTTCAATGTTGAGGATAGATCATGTGGAGCTAGTAACATCATTAGCAGTGTCATCAACAAGGAGGATGACGGAGAAGTAGCAGCGGTAGCAGATCCAGAAGATTTTCTGGAGACCTTTTATTGTGGCACAGGTCCTATAGATGCATCTGCTTGCCGTCAACGATGTCGAAGTGGAAAGAGTGAAGAGTGCCCAGGTAAGTTTCATATATGTTCAAAGTATAACATTTCAGTTGCATAGCTCACTTGATTCATCATGTCTATAGAAGGAGAAAACTGCTATGGGTATATTGAGTGCTCTGACACGACACGGCCTCCAACACGATTTCCTACACAACAACCAAGTAGAAGGCCGACAAATCAACCGGTGAATAACATAGGAATGAAGCAAAACTATTGTGCCAGATCGAAAGATTCTCTTGATATTGATTGTGTCAATACTCAGACCTGCAACAAGGGAGAACCACCATGTCCAGACGGCACTTATTGCTGGGGAGATCATCTCTGCACTGGAGTCAAGAAAACTGACAGACCAACAGTGCTTCCCACAACAAAGAAACCAACGATGCCACCTAGCCAAAAGCCAGTAAATGCAAAAGACAATGAACAAATTGGATCATTCGAGAGTCCACCAGAACTATACTGTGCATTTAAAGAAGATGAACTTGAAACTACATGCCATAAGGCACAAAGTTGCTCAAAATATAGATGTCCCGATGGTATGTTTTGCCATCCATATACATGTGAGAAGGATATACAACCGCCATTAATCGTTGAGGATGAGGGAACATTCCTCTGTGCTAATTCAGAGTACGAGCTTGACGACAAGTGCGGACTAGCTACTGATTGTACTGGAAATGCCGAAGTATGTCAAGAAGATCAAGCTTGTCTACGATATGATTGCAATCAAGATCTCGATATGTGCCCATTAATGTATATCGGGTGGCATTCTTCTAAAGATTGCATAGTTTATTGGCACTGCTCAAACGGTGAAGCGGGCACTGTTAAATTATGTGAAGCAAAACTAAAGTTTGACAAGATCCGAGGTGAATGTGTCAGTGGTGAATTGGTGAACCAAAACTGTTATGGATCAGCTATTACCGAAGAAGCTGACACATCCTATCCCAGTCGAGCTCCGACACAACCAACTCCACCAATATATGATACTCTCGGTCAACGATGGCCAGAGAATCAGAATCCTTTAGACTATTCCTCCCCCAAAGAGTCGTCTCCTACCACGGATTCTCCTACATCTCCAACCATTGAAAGTGAAATACCTCCTTGGTTAATGGTAAATCATGTGTATAGTCGAGGAGTGTTACAACTGAGAAGTACTTATAATTTGATACTGTTGTTATCATTGGCAATTGTCTTGTGCTGTTGAGAAAGAGAGAAGTTAGTAATGAGTGGGCAACGGCCGAGATGAGATACACTAGACACCTCCTTCCAAGTCTTACTCATGATACACATTAATATATCAATTAATTCAATAGATTACAACCCATATGATGAATTCAATGTGTCCATGCTTGCTGATATCAACATGCCACACACGTTTGTTGTAGACTAAGGCAAGGATACCGCTACCGTATCTTTGAGAACCCTACTAAAAAATATCTTTCTCATCAGCAATCAGCATGCCGCATAGGCCTATTGCAATACTCAATGCAAGCAACAGCATTAATAATCGAGGAGGGGGATATTACCACATCAAAATATAGCAAACGGGTTGCTTGAAATAATACTTAGAGATTGTTTAGCGGCAAGCTAATTGATACCAAAATCATAAGAAATATGGAAGAATCAAATCTTGATAAGAATGATGATGAAGTTATGTCCTTGGATGAATTGGTACCGCCATCATCAGATAAGCAAAAGTATGAGCCAACAAGAATAATGCTATCAGTGTCATCCGAAAAAGCATCAGACATTGAAAGGGACTCATCGATCTTAAGTAATGTAGTCGATGACTTCTCATTGAAAGCTCAGGGTATTGGTATTAGATTTCGTAACAATACCCAGATAAAGATATATGAACAAGCTCTTGGCCAGCTGATATTAGAGGAAACAGTCAACGTCAATGATAGTAATGGTGACGAAGAAGAGCATGCCCCACAGCAAGATATAGACGATGGATCATATAATAAAAACAAGAGCACATTGTTGGTCAAACAAGTTTATGATAATGGATATAGTTTCAGCTTCCTCCGAGCAGCATACTCTTTAATGGCCATCTTCGTGGGAGGATTCTTGTTTATATTGGGATTCTGTATATTACTTTTTCTCTTTATAGATCTGGCAACATTACTTGGAGCAACAGATAGCGGAGAAGTAAAGGCATTAGACTTTGTTGCGGTACTAATATCAGTTCCACTATGGATCTACTCACTTGCAATGGGAATGACGCTGGCAACTAGATTTGTTATTGACACGTTCTACGGACATCCTTTCTTTAGAAGCTTTGGTTTAGGAGTAGCAACTACCGACTGGATTGCATTTGTGTTCTACCTTGGAATACCTGTCATGGCATTTATTGTTACACTGTTCATGAAGATCAGCAATTGGTGGGAGATTAGCTTACTTACATGGTTTGCGAGTATTCTCATCTTCTGGTGTTTGTTTAGTTTGTGTGAAGTTGTCTTGGAGGTATGGTCATGTTTAGAGTTGATGCAAGAAGATGAAGGAACGTATTTGATTGATGACGATCCTTTGAAGGCTAGGATAATCTATTGGATCAAAAAAGCATGGGATGCATCTATAGAGACCATGAGGTACCGTCTTTGTGGAACGCACATATATTACAAGCAAGTTGATGAGAAGTTTGCTGTTAGCGATGCGGCAGTCAAGTTCAATAAGTGTTGCTCAAAAGACTTGGCATCTGAGGGGCTATACTCTTTCTTTGCAAATAAGAGTTGGAATCCTTTGTTCAATCAGTTACCAACTCCAATCCGAGTGTATTCGTTAAATGAGGTGCTGGGTAAGCAAAACTACATCACACGATATTCGTGGAGTTTACAAAAGCTTTTCTGCAGTGGGGGTGGTATTCAATCGACAATCCCCATAACAAGAGGTGAATCAAGCATGACAAAGCAAGAGATCACTTCCAGTATCGTTTGCCATGTTCTTGGGAACATATTGATCATTCTATTGGTAGTTGGAATCCTCGTATGGCTGGAATTAGCGCCGGGGGCTCTTGGCATTATACTGTTTATCATTGCAATCTGTTTGGCATGTTTAGGGTGCTCAACTTATCGTATGGTAGAATTAAGGCAAGATGTCGTCAGTAACAAGAGTGCTTCCATGTACAAGTACTACGAGGTATATCAACATTCAAGGCCAAAAGATTCTTTCACGATAAGTATCATCGTGTTTGAGTTGGTGGTGCTGTATCTTCTACCACTGATCTATTTGGGTTTCACAAATGCTCCTTCAGCATGGCTGTTTGCGTTTCTTGGATTCTTTTCATTCATTCGCCATCATTTGAATCCACGCATTCTACTGCTTGAAAGTGAGAAAAGAAAAGATTACTTTCAAAAGCATGTGGGTATCAAAGACAGGAAACAGTGGAAGAAGAAGAGTTTACTTTATCATATTGTATCTGTGGGGGGAGATAAAGCAAGAAGCTTTTGGACGTGGACATATTTACTTTTCGTATTGTTCTTCTGTGTTATTGTCATCTCGGCTGCTAACTACAGTGACAGTAATGATGCCGGCGCCGATTACACATTGGATGAATCTACCAAGCAATACACAGCTTTGTTACCAAACTATAAATATCCACCACAGCCCAATTTGCCTTATCCAACGTGTAGATTGAAGAAAGGATTTGGGGGAGACATAGAGCTTCAAGACTTTGCATTCTTATCACAAGTTGCGTATGTGGACGATACGAAGGCAAAGGAATATCTAGACCTATGGTTCGGGGAGGGGGAGGCTTTGGTGGATACTGAAACAGTAGCAGAGTTCAAGGAATCGTCTGCTTATATATACGACTTCGGCACAGCTGTATCTTATAAGTTGATTACATTCCCTGGGAGTCCTCAAATAGAAGCAGCTTTGACAATTAGAGGAACGCAAACCATATGGGTAAGTGATATTATGTGCATAAGATGTGTACTTTTGTGTGTGTTGCAACCTAGAGGAGTTTCTTATCTCCTTTGCCATAAATTAGGACTTGTGTGCAGATGCCCAGCTATGGCTAGCTGCAGGATTGTTTCAAGGCTTAAGATTCGTCTTACCTTTCTCAGAACTATTTACTCCAATACTTAATGAGATGGTGTGGATAGTGAGCCAACTGGAGTCAGAGAACACGGCAAGAGTTTCTTTCTACCGTGAAACAACTGGCTTTGTTGAATGGTTGAGAGATGTTAAAGGGTACCAACAGGTTCAAGTCACTGGTCATAGTCTAGGTATGTCTTCTTCTCTTCCATTCATCTTATCGTTATCTATATATTTGTTCTAACCATTCATTTACATCTCGACTCATTAAGGTGGAGGATTGGCAATCATTACAGGAGCTCAGACCAAAACTAATTCGGTTGCTATTAGCGGACCGAACGCCATGTTGTCGAGGAATACTTTCATCCCTCCTCTAACTGTGGAAGAGTTGAATACATACACTTTCAATGTTGTGCCTGCTGCCGATCCAATTCCTATGTTTGATGACCTCGCCCGTCTATATCAGAATATTAATTGTACTGCCGAAAAACATGATCTATTCGGTTGTCATCACATTAGTAGAAGTATATGTGAGATTCAGTATACTTGTGGATCGGCTAGTCGTCCAGTTCTTTGTGAATGTGTCATGGACTACAATTATCCAGATCCATTGCTCGAGCAACAATCTGAGCAGGAAGAAGCAACAGGAGACCAGAGTGAGACTGAACCGCAATCTTTCGTACAATCCTGTTTGGATCTTTGCTATACAGGAAAGTCCTCTTTATATATTTGTATTTGATTGCCTTTGCAAACCACATGCTCTAACATAAGTTACTATGGTATCATCTCTCTTCATCTTCACAAACTGTGCTATACAGTCGGCTGGGACGATGATAAGTGTAATAAATGGGCTGAGGTGGTGGCGGCACGGGCTTAAAAGAGTTCGGACATGCTATTCAGGCTTCGTAGAAGGCTAGAGCTCTATCTTGGGCAGCTACTTAAGATTTGCATTTTGTTGTTTTTCCACTCAGTTTATTGTAATTGGGAGTAGTGCTTACTTACGATAAGTATGGTATGCGATATGATTGTTGTGATTAGGAGTTGTTAGACAGTGGAATGAGGTGGCGGCGGCACGGACTTCAAAGAGTTCGTGCAGGCTATTTAGTGTAGTATATAGGATAAGTTGATTATTTGTCTAGATAATATACCTACTCTGTATTTCGTTAATGATGAGCGTCTTGACTCCATTGGATAGTTTTGAGATCGATTCCCTCCTGCACCATTTCCCACAATGGACTCATCTCTCTCAACCTACCAACATGTTCCTCCAATAGATCAAGGAGAAAATCAACCTCCGCTTCCGATGTAAACCTACCAATACCAAATCTCAAACTACCGTGTGCTAATTCATCGTCGACTCCCAATGCTCGCAAGACATAACTTGGTTCTAATGATGCTGAAGTACAAGCACTGCCAGAAGATACGGCCACATTTTTCAAGGCCATCAATAAAGATTCACCCTCGACATAAGCAAATGAGTAGTTTACACACCCCGGGTATCGTAAATCTGCATGTCCATTCCGTGTAATCATTGGTATACGTTCCTCTAACCCCTTACACAATTTGTCACTCAAATAACGAACCCAAGCATCATCAACTTCCATTTCCTTCTCTGCCAATTCACACGCGGCACCAAAGCCAGCGCATAATGTATGAGCAAGTGTGCCTGATCGCAATCCACGTTCTTGCCCACCACCACTAAAGAGTGGTTCAAGACGGACACGGGGACGACGTCGTACATATAGTGCACCAACACCCTTTGGTCCGTAGATTTTATGTGATGAGAGTGACATTAAATCAATCTTCATTTCATTAACATCAATTGGGAGTTTACCAAGCATTTGTGCAGCTGCGATTTGCAATCGTAGATGTATAAAGTAAGTATTAATTAGATTGATATAAACACAGCCGTGATTTGCCTCGTCAAACAAAAACAATAAGAACAATAAGTAATATCAAAACTTACCATCAGTATGAAATAAAACCTTCTTTGATCGACATAATGCACCAATCTCCTCCACGGGTTGTCTTGTACCAATTTCATTATTGACCGCCATAACACTAACTAACAATGTATCATCTCTCATACTACTTTCTAACTCTTCCATATCAACCATACCAGTTGCATTCATAACAGGTAAATATGTAATATCAAATCCTTCTTGTTCTAAAAACCTACACGAATCTAATACACATTTATGTTCAGTCTGTGTGGTAATAATATGTTTTTTATTCTTTGCACCCTTCATACCGTAGAAGTGTGCAGCTCCTTTAATACTTAAATTATTACTTTCAGTGGCACCACTTGTGAAGATAATCTCTTTTGGTGAGGCACCGATTAGAGAGGCAATTTGTGATCTGGCATTTTCAACAACTGTTTCTGATTCCCAACCGTAGGAATGTGTTCGTGAGTGGGGATTGCCGTATGAACCAATCTGTATTTCATGATGGTAATAATAGCAATAATTGGAATTGTTTTATTGCCGTATTATATTGATAATAGTGTATGGTGGTATGGTTTAGGAAAGAAAAGAACACATGATGTGAGCAGAATTTAGACTTTATATATTATATGAAACTGATACATACACAAAATATGCCACCAATTATTCTTACCATATATGGCATCATTTTATCCAATACTCGTGGATCTAATGGTGTAGTTGCACTCATATCCAAGTAGGAGGCCTGTCCTTCACGGAATGTGCCCTGGATGGAAAATCTTCCATCATTTATTTCATCATCATTTGCAATAGCGGCTGAAGATAAAAGTCGGGTACTACTACGGCTGGATATACTGCTAGCACGGGATATATTAGAGGTAGCAGCAGATTGTAATGAGGTTGCCGCCCTTCTTGAGGAGGATATGAACATACGCTGCATCATCTCACTCTTATCATGTGGGAGTGTTTTGAGGGGTCCAAGGTGATACCAAATAGTAATAGGATACCATTATGACACCTCCCTCACTCCTCGATCTATGTGTTCGGCAGCTGCCTTCTTGGCTGAGGAGAATAACATGGGTTGTATTGTATGATGCTCTAGGACACGTAGGGGTTGCCTGTATTTGCTTGACTAGTTTAAGGCTAAATCCGGGCAGGCCGGGTAATAGAAGGTAATCCTTAGACTTAGATTACTAGTAACAAATCTGCTTCTAAACATAAACTAAACACAGACTATCCAACACATCAAATCAAATAGCACCTTCTGAAGAAATGCTCAAAGAGAATCATACGACCACTTGCTACCTAAGCTTTTCGAAACAATCTTGCGGATGAGATCGGGCTTGTTGACATCAAATAGAGGATGCACATAAATGTATTCAAAAGTGTCAATGACATCTCGGGAAGCCCCACGAGATTCACTTACGGAAGGACCTTTCACTCTCTTGAAACCAGCAAGGATCAACTTATTATGAAGTTGTTTATGATCACTCTGTGAACCACCAAAAGATACATTGAAGATCTTGCAACGGTCCACGATATCGCTCAAGAAACAGAATCGGAAGCCAGAAATAGGCTTACTCTCTTCTTGGGGATCCTCTGATATACCCAGTACCATTTCATGACGACCCTTTGGATAAGTACGGGTTGGAGGGATGAAAGTCTTCTCATTCTTGATACGACCGTTCCACGAGTTGATGTTCCATAGACTTCCATCCAGGACCAATGTACGCATAACTTGGCCAAGTTGTGCCTCATTATCAGCCCTCACTTCATGATCAATGAGAAATCCCCAAGCACCACGATCTGCTAATGTCTTCTTCAGAGCTTTAGACTTCCCTGCTGATACCACCTTGCCTTTACTATTTACAGTAGTTCGACCTAGATATATATGATATTGAATGGAGAAGTTAAGATAAAAGGAGATAGAGTACAAAAAAGGAGAGTACAATATAAATAAATGGTCTTCTCACCGACCCTCTTCTTCTTTGGCTGATTCTTCTTCTTCTCTACCGCCTCCTGATCGGTTCCCTTTTGATTCTGAATCTGATTATAGATTAAAGAAGGGTGAACGTGAGTATAGGATTAATGTAAACATATTATGTGTACATATCATATGAGCAAACATATTATATGTACAATTAAACAAACACACTCACCTCCTCCGACTTCTGAACTAACTCGGCTACTGCCTCTTGGGATAACAGAACAGGAGTACGACTACGTAAAGGGTACACACGTGCAGGCACTCCAACCTCCTTACCCTTCTTGGATTTGTTCTTCTTCTTGGCCTTGGATTTCTTTGCAGCGGCCGCCGCTGCCGCCTTCCGTCTCATGGATGCCATATCCTCCTCCCCTAAACCAAGTGAGTCAAGTTTGTCTTTGTTGGCACCACGCTTGGCGGCTACCATCTCTTGGTATGTTGGATACATCTTTCCATCATACCAAAATCCATCATCCTCAACGGTAGAGGTGGATGTTGTTGATGATGAGGAAGATGTGCTATGTGATAATCCCATATTGTATCGTATGCTGTAGTTGCAATTTGGAATATGGTGCACCTAGAATATGTAATGAAGTAGTAATAGCACGATTAGCGACGGTATTATATTGCAATTCATGCAACAATACTTGCAATGCTTTGCAATGGCAACAATCGACACATCAAACAAACTTACTTGGTGTTATGGTGAATGGCTGGATTGATGGTGATATCGACACCTTTATGAATTTTATGAGACATCCTCTCCTCTCTTGAGGCGAGGTCGTGCATGAAATTTATTTGTACCATTACTCCGCTGATTTATTTGTACCATTGAGAGGTCATCATGGTTGGAGTTGTGGTTTTGAAATGAATGTGCGAAAGGTATCCTCTGAGATGGGTGTCCACTAAAGCATCACTCCTCTCTTCTAACTCACGACCCCTTTCATAATCTGATAATTCCAGTAACAACTAAGTAACACCTTCATCATCAACAACAATGGGTAACAGCTCATCATCAACTGAGAGATCAAAGCGTAGACTGACCGATAGCGGCGGCAGTGGCAAATGTAAAACGTCATTTGAGGAGGCTGACTTCGACTTTGAGGTATCTTCTTCCACTTCCAGAGCACCAATAAAAGCAAACAATGGCAACGCTGATACTCCCTTATCAACTACCAATCCGACCATGCCTAAGCCTAAGAAATCAAAGCGTAGACGGCTCAATAACGGCAGTAGTAGCAAATGTGAAACGCCATCTATCAACAAGGAAGAAATGAGAGCAAACATAGCAGCAGAGAAGAGACGATTAGATGAGACGAAGAGTGGAGAGTATGATACCCCTCGATCCCCATATAATACATCTAAACTACCATATATTCCTGACAACACTCAAAAGTTGCCACCTACTGATGAGTTTGATAACCACTCCTTCCTACAAACCAGTCTACTCATGAATCCAGACATGATTAAGCAAGCTATGAAAGTAGTGCACGACCACAAGGGTACAAAGAACAGTTCAAGATTACTCATCCAATCTATGGTACAACTACTCAAGGATAAGAACGACGGTACAGTGAACAAGAAGCAGTTTAAAAGACGATTTAGTAAGATAGAGAAAGAGTGGAAGCGTATCGTGGATGAAGATACCTCATATAAAGGACGTGTCAATAGTGGAGATGATATCACATTGGCAACCAAACTGTTAGTTCTACTACACTGGGCCGTTCCAGGTGAGTTGTAGATCGATTGTATATGTATATATGCGTACTCTTTTGTGTATACAGTTTGTATACATACACATATATTTTGTTCAAATCTTATGTTCAAAATTAGTGCACATTATATGTACACTTTTTATAATCACACATTCTCATCATACCATCTACTCTATTCATTATTTCTACAGATTCTATGAAGAAGGAAGGAACTAATAAGATTGATCCTACATTAGGAGTTATCATGACAGTCAAGAGATCCTTTCCAAGCTCATTAAACAATGAGGCATGTGGAAGATACCTCACAAAGAAAGAGATGAATGAGATGGAGAAGATGATTGCAGTACACGACTTCTATCCAGTTGTTGCAAAGAATAAAGATACATTCGATGACGATATGGATAAGTTTGCTCAAGATGAGCTTGGTGTATCAAGAGATGAGTTTGATCTACTCTGTGGATTGTTGTATCTTTGCAAAGTCAGCTACTTCAACTTGTTGAATGATGGAGTACCATGTCCAACTGTATGTGCATCAAGTACCGTCGATAACAAACTACTTGTCACCGCTACCACTGCCAATCGTGGCCCTACCGCTACCGATACAATGATTGATTGTGGAGAGCTCTCTCATCCTGAGTGTTATTGTGCAGGTTGGATTGGTAATCTACTCATCTTTCCACCGGAGAGATTAGATGCACAGGGTCGAACGATAAAGCTTGCTTACTCATATGTTTGCAATACCCCTCTCGTTACTCGTATTGCATACCGTTTTGCTGGGCACGATGGCAAATCTGCCAAGGAGATTGAGTTGCTTTTAGAGGCTATTCGTGAAAGTTGTAGGAAGGGAGGTTGGATGTGTGGATGTATGAGAACAGACGCATCTAACTTCATCCATATGTGCACAGCAAATGATGCCATGAAAAGAGAAGATGCCATTGAGCTGCTTAGATCTGTCGAACCCAAACTTGCTAGTCTATTTGAAGGATCTGTCAAGGGTGGTAAGATTGGTGGTAAGATTGGTGGTGCAAAGACAGGTAGCATGAGAACAGATGCATCGGAGTTTGTTCGTGAGATTGTAGACTCTGACATTGATATGAATAGAGAAGATGCCATTGAGTTGCTTCGGTCTTTCGATCCAAAGCTTGCCAGTTTATACGAGGGTAGTTTCAGGGGAGATAAGTTGAGAAGAATAGCAGCCGGTAAGGATATGAGTGAGTATGAGTGGGAGTGCTCTTGTTGTGGTGAGAAGAGACAAGGATGTATTGATACTGTGTCAATGTGGTGTGGAGAGTGTAATACACAAAGAAATACCACTTATAGATGTCCTAATGGTGAATTTGTTTGGAGACTTCCAGCAATTTATCATGATGAGCAAGAGGAGGCTCGTCAACTATCTGCACAGCAACCAAAGGCTTTAGCCAAAGCTCGAGAGAATGCAACTCAAGTAAAGATGAGAAGAAAAGAGGTTTCTACCAAGTACGAGGGATTGCAGAATGCTAATAAGATGAAGCCTCCACCTCATCCACCTAAGTTTAGCAAAAGTTAGTTTTTAATGCCGAGATAGATGTATAATTGATTACGATATATCTAAACACTTCTTCTTCTTTCTTGATTCTCTACTACTAACTCCCTTGATTCTCTACTACTAACTCCCCCCTTCCCCATATCCAACTCTTCCTCCCCCTCAACAAACATTACCTCCTTGACCACACCTCATACCCCCATTCTCCTCACTTACTCCTCTTCCATGGCTTCATCAAGATCGAACATAACTCCCTCTCCGTGCATGACGAGTTCCATGGCAAGCTCGAACAAGGAACGGGGCTCACACCTACCGTCACGACACGCCCACACACTTCCTCTGCCATCTCCACAGTCCACTCCATTGGAGCACCCTTGGCCAGTAGCACGCCTGCATTCGTTCCTACGCGTATCACAGTAATCATTTCGATTGCTGTGTATATCAAGAGAGATAAGATGGGTAAGATGTGCATAACATAATATGAGCAGATCATAATATTGTATCAGACTTGTAAATGAACAAGTAACTTACCGGCAATCACTTTGCTTGCGGCAAAAGTTGTTATTTCTCTGACAGCGACCACCCCTGTTACAAAATTCACCAGATCGGCAATCACGAGAACGGTCACAACGAGAGCTCTCCTCCTCGACGAACTCGATCCCGTTGGAGAGTTCAGCCTTTTCATCCTCCTCAGCGATAAGCTCCTCGAGAACATTATCAACGGACTTATCCTTGCACTTGTCATTCTTCCACTTGCACTTGTTGGAATCCTGACAGCTGCTCCTTGACTTATTCTTACATTTGCTGTTGTTGCTTGACTTGTTTTTACGGTTGGACTTGTTGTTGCCACCATTCCTATTGTTCGGGTTCTTGCATTGTCCACGGTTGCCATCTGCGTTTTTAGTATTGCAATTCCCCCGAACACACACCTTACTGCCATTGCAATCCCAGTCGTCAAAGCATCCACACTTTCCCTCAAGCTGGAGGAATTCAGGGTAAAGCTCGTCTTCGTCAAGCTCGATCCCGTTGGAGAGCTCAGACTCGAACATACCCTTAACTTCTTCAGTGCTTAGTTCGTCAAAGTCAATCTAAGGATATATATATGGGGGAGGGGGGGGGGGGGGGGGGAGAAGAAGGGATGATAGAGTCAGTTAATATAATACGATGTGTATAGGTATATGAATTATGATCATACATTACTCACATCATCACGGAGGTTGCATGTACCATGACCAGGAAGGTCAAACGTCATAACTTCATCCGCAATATCATTTGCCCTCTGGTCGTTCCTCTTAGTGCGTGCAGTTTCCCACGCGTCGACTACATCTTTAGGAGCAGTGATTGTGCAGCATCCCAGTTGGGTATCGCCGTCAGTACCACAATCAAAGGGACCCCTGGCTACAGCCGAACCATCATCCTGCATAGTCCATTCTTCCTCGGGGCAGGTTCTCGTTTGGTCATCGGCAAAGTTACATTGGTATTGAATGCTGCCATTATCGACGAAGTTAACAATCTGGGAAGGTTTTGTCGAGGAGAGACGATACAATTGTAAGATATAATGATGTATAAGATATGAATTAGTTCACATGATATGATCAAACCATGATTGCAAAAGATATACACTTACGTCGGTAGTTGCGCCTCGGATAGAGGCGTAGGCACCATTGGCCATTAGCAAGGTAGCAGCGGGTAGGAGAAACAACTTCATGGTTGGTTATAGTATTGATGATGTTGGGGACGATCTTATAATTTATGAGGTTGAATGCGAATCATAACCACTCATTAAAATCTTTATCAAAACTGAATCTGCCCAGCACTATCGAAACCTTTCTTAGCTTATTATTACATGATAAAAGCAACGAGTGAAGGAGCCACCCGTCCATTATAATCTACGCTTTCGTTCACACCACAATGGACGTCTGTTGTTGTTGCAAAGATACCTATCTTTTGGGGGGAGAAGAAAAAAAAATGACGCCCATACTAGAGTAGTTCTACTCTCAATCACCATATTATTGAGAGCGCCATGCATATAGAAGAGAAAACCATATGACATTACAACTACTAATAGCGCTTTGTATAGCGCTTCTGTTTCAATATAATTATAGTAGTGATACCGATGTGTTTGTTTCTGCATTTCTACCGACTAATATATTATATACTTATCATAAATTACCAAAGAACATAAGATCGATATGTCATGCTGCAGCTCAAACTGAATCAGTAATAACAGAATCACAACAACAAAGTCAGCGTAGACATACAATATTTCAAAATACAAATGCAGTATCAAAGAATATACCGATACCGCATCAAAATATATGGAGAAGATGTCTACCCAACAAAGAGGAAACGAAGAAGATATCATTCTGGGATTCAATATCGTTAATACATAAAGATGAAGATCATAAGATATCAATCAATGATGTATCAGTACAATTCGATAACCCGTATATGGGTGCACGAGAACTATTGGAGAAAGCTGGGGTAATATTATGCAAAGATATACCATCAATAGACGCAAATGTAGAAGAAGAAGAAACAATACATCATCTAACTAGCGTACTAGCATACTTTCAATCGATAGCTGGCGATGAAGATTCCAACGTCAAATGCAAAGCTCGTTTAGTATCAACCATCGGAGAACGAGGTATTAAATGCCCTAGATGGCATCTGGATCATGTACCTGTACGATTAATCATGAGTATAGTTGGTCTAGGATGTGAATACATAACCGAAAAGTTTGGCGATGGTGATCAAATGAAGATTGTTAATAGAACAGCACTCAACAGTTTAGATGAAGAGAATACACAAATAGCAAATGATATAATTGTACCAAAGAAGTTGGTTTTTGATAGAGCAAAGAAGGGAGAAGAGATAATACAATATGCAAAAGAAGGAGAAGCAATATTGCTAATGGGAAAAGGATGGGAAGAAGAAGATCATGGTGATAGCAGTAGTGCCAATGAGGATATACCACTGGCAGCTGTTCATCGATCGCCTATACTCAAACCTATGTGTACTGTTACTTTATGGTTGTACAACATTGAAGTGTGCTGTTGCTATCTGCTCATACATGGAAAATGATTTAATATTATTATCACATTGAACTTGTTGAAATGAAACTTAAGTTTAATACTTCTTACTACTATCCGTGACGTAATTGAAATGGATACACATCAAAGCTATTATACATCATTGACATCATTTCTGACACGCCATCACCCAAGTCAGTTACGGGAAAGATTTGTTTTATACTTTCAACTAAACTTGATAATGTAGGATGTAGTAATGCGTATGACCCTGTCATTATCGGTGGACGCGGGTGTGAATCAAGTAGTATATAACATGAAGAAGAAGATGCTGGAGGTAAGAGAACGAGTATTGTTTCTGGAGACTTTGTAATCACTACTGCAATGTATGTGTCATCTATAGCATCTGCTTGACATTGAGAAAGTATTATATCGAGCCCCAATGGATTTTCAGATTGATTGGAGAGTATACCTTGCCGCGGAGAAGAATTAAATAGTTTTAATGAAGATATAATGGATTTTGCAGCCGATTCATCTTGAGCCAAGCACGCTGATATCAACTCTTCGACTGATGTATGTTCAACTCCATTTGCATTGTTTCTGATTGAATTGTATAATTGTATTCCCTCTTGTATAGAAACACTCAAGAAGGTAGAAGATATAACTGATTGAGGATTATTATTGTTTGAGTTTGATAATAGAAATCTATGTGCCATTGATAGAGCAATCATTGTACAAGCACTTCTACCGAGACTATCACTATATTGACTAATATCCGAATGAACTACTTGTACTGATGAGCTATCATTATTATTATGATGTTGTTGTGCTGTATCATTGTTAGATCCTATTCCACTCAACAATAAATTAATGGCATTCTCAACATGACCACCGCATTCAATCAAAGCCTGACTAGATTGATCCCTACTAAAGCCCATTGACATGAGCATACCTATACTCTCATCATCTGTAGTAGCCATGATAATGATTGGTGTAGACATGCACACTCTCAATCATTCAAATTATCAGTAAGATCCAAATTGAGTGGTATCCGGTATCCTTGCAGCTTTTTTTTGTGCCGAGAATTTAGCAATGCTAGTAATGTTCTCCCATAGGACGAAAGGCGGCGTCATTGTTGTACTTGACACGTTAGGATGTAGCATAATATATAATATTGTTGCAAGATGATAAGAAGTTGTTTGAGTTTGATTTCATTGCTTGGGATAGTAAACAGTCCAGTTGTTTACGGCTTTACTACACCGACAAAATTATTGCAATGCATCCCTACAACTAAACCATTGTATGATTCACTTTTTGGTGAACTATACAATGATAACAATGACAATAATGATAAGGTGAAAATAGATGTACCGAAGAATTATAAGGATGATGCTATACCGTTTGCAGAAGAAGAATCAGAAAGAGATCGGTAAGTAGAGATAAAGATATATGTTTCTATTTGATTCCTCGTATCATACTATACTCAATACACTTTACTTTGTTCAGGGTAAGGCGTATGGAATTGGCACGAGATATACAAAAAGTGTTCTACAATGAACAAACTACTAACGAGCAATCGTATAGAGAGACTAACACACCTACCAGTAAATTAACAAATGGTTCCACTGTACTTCGTAACCTTCCAACTTTGACCACAAACGATGGTATAAAGGGGGCAGATGCTACAGCACTATTACCTGGATATCAATTCGTATGGACTGTATCTCATCCACAACATTGTCATATGTTTCATCAGCTCTTAGCTGGTTCAGCACCTTGGTACTTTGGTCATATATATCTTCCAACAAACAACCAAAATAAGGACGATGATGAGAATAGCAATACAATTGATGATATACAATCTTACAATGATATACAACAACAGTTGAAGTCAGATGGTAGTACCTTATATGGAACATTACTAAGAGTTACAGATCGGATTTTTCAAGATGACGATGGGCACATCGTTTTAGCTGTTCAAGCTATTGAAAAGTTTAGAGTTCATAATCTGGCGTCTTTGCCTGGAACGAGCTTACGAACGGATGTACAAATATCACCTGACAGAGAACTTATCCAATCATTCTTTGACAAGGCTCTATTATCAAGTGCATCTTACCTATCTGATATTAGTGGTGACGGCAGTAGTAGTCAAGTATTATCATCTCCTTCGGCTATAAACGGTGCAGCTAGGGCAGCAGCAGTTGCAGACTCAAACCGAATGAGAAAGTTCGAGTATCATCCTATCTTTTTAGAAAAGAAACCCACAGTTCAATCAAGACTTCAATCAAATCCTAATGATAGTAATGCCAAGAAAATGATCAAAGATGCCATTAAGAAGAAGGAAGAAAAGGAGTCTAGTGGTGCAGAGTATGTCTCGGTGGTTCAATTGGCTAACTTCTGTGCATTTGAGTTTGCTAGTCTTTCCAAATCGGACACAGTCACATCTCAGGCACTCAAAACTTATTGGGAACACATGGCGAAAGAACATTCATCTCAGGGGATGAACACTGATGAAGAAGATATGTTTTCTGATGATACTACATCCTCGTCATCGACATCATTCTTCCTCCCGGAACTAGCGACAACTTCTCAACCACCAGCTTCAGCAGATGAAATTGAAATGAAGGAAATGCAATTATGGGTGTCATTAGACGATATGATACGTCTTCTATCAATGGCTGCATCATCAACAGTACCATTACCTTCACAACTGCTAGGCTTATTACCCAAACGAAACGACTGGCCAAAATATTTCCAATTGGAAGAATATGCAAACAGGTTCAAGGGTAACACAATCGGTACAGCATTTCAGAGTCCATTCGTCAGAGTTGATCAGATTACTTGTTCAAACTCATCATTAAGCTACTCTCCACTTCGTCGTGCTCAAAGGCTGTCATATGCAATTTGGTTACTACTTGACGGATTATCAATGACGGGTGCCGAGCCAGCACCTCCTCCACGACACTTGCTTCTAGAGATGGATATGGCGCAAAGATTAGATGCAGCAAGAGCTACACTAGAGGGTATAAATACTATACTCAAACAAATGTTACCAGAGAAGAAAGATGATGATGAGAAGAAGTGATATGGTATTGACTATGAAGCCAATAACAAGCTAACAACGGTTGTAGTAATATGTATATAGATAGATCTGTACACAAAACTCCACACTTTCAATCAAAAGAAAGCTCTTTAGTTCATTGCATCTACCATGAATTGATAATCTCCACCCATGACTCTCTTGGTACACTCTTTCTCATTAGTCACATTGCTCTTTTGTCTGAAATTGTCATTTCGACATCCAGCAAATGCTCTACGCTTTTTAGATGCTTCACTCTCTTCCCCCTCTCTTAGTTGGGTATTCCCAGCTCCTTGTGCTGCCAAGAAGATGTCCTCTTTTGACATTGACTTGGCTTTCTCCGCTCGTTTACCCCATTCGGTTTTCCAATCCCCGTCTTGCACTTCATCATATTCCCCAGTCTCTTCATTTAGTACATATCTAGCTTGTGCATTATTTGGAAGCGATGTGAAGAATGCAGTTGCTATTGAAGTTGAAATAAAAGATCTCCGACTACTATTGTTGCTCTGCACTGCTTTGTTCATGTTATGATGTGGAGTTGATAAACCATTGACAGAGACTAAACAGGAGATTAGTATACATATTGTTAAGAATGTGTTCCATGGAGATAGCATGTTATAGTGTTGTGGCTGGTATATAATCTTCCTCCTTTTCAATGATAATATGTTGGAGTTGTTGGTATCTTCCTTCTAATTCAATAGTAATACCGACGTTGGCGAATTGAAATCTCTACCAATCAAATAGTGTAAATCAGACCTTAGTTTCAGTATATAGGTATACTATACTATAAGCTTATATCAAAGGAATACGCCTATCGGCAACACAAACAATGCAAATTGTCAAGAGAGGAGGATTTGTCGGTATCCTACATACGCACACTTAGATACATAAATTTATTAGCAACAAAGTAATATCAATATAACCTCCAATATGATGGCCGCTACAAGAACAATAACATACCTATTATTGGCAGTAAGCGCCTCTAGTGTCAGTGCATTTGCTCCGATATCACCCGCCGTTCGTCCAGCTACACAACTCGCTGCAATCAATAAGAAAAATGACGATAACTCAATGATGAGTCAATTTGCCAATGTTGCTTCCCTATCAATCTTAGCTACTACATTATTATTTAATCCATTACCTTCACATGCAGATGGACAAACAAAAGAGTTTAAATTACCTCCAATTGATCAATCTGATAAGAGTAGATGCGTATTAAATTCAAGTAAGATGGGACAGGCCAACGCAGCAAGGGATAAGTTATATGACCTACGAGAATGTAAATTAAGCGGAGTGAAAGGTGCCGAGTTTGATTTATCAGGTGTTATCATGACAGATACAGATGTTACCAATGCAAACTTTCGTGATGCACAATTTTCTAAAGGATATTTGAGGAATAGTAACTTTGACGGTGCCGACTTTACGAATGCGATAGTTGACAGGGCGTCATTCAAGGGTAGTTCATTGAGGGGTACAATCTTTCAGAATGCTGTATTAACTGCTACAAGCTTTGATGGTGCTGATGTTGAGAATGCTGACTTTTCAGATGCATACATTGGAGACTTTGATATTAGGAACTTATGCAAGAATCCAACATTGAAGGGAGAGAACCCAACAACCGGTGCTGACACTGCACTTTCAGCTGGCTGCCTTGGACCCAAATAAGTGCAGTTGTTTATCTTAAGTTAATTGAACAACTCTTATATTAATACACCAAATATATACAATCTTTACAAAGTGCAACGAACTTCTCTTTCTACCCAGTGATTTCATCACGCAATACATACTTAATTGTTGGTTTCCCCCTGGCCAATTGATCACAGGGTATCCAACCTGTAAAAGGAGGATACTGATGATTCGTGCTATAAGGTGCAATCCAGCACTTTTTCTTATCGATTCCTATTGGGTCGCCGTCCTCATCTATTCCGGTTGGAGGGTATTTTCGCACAATTGCCCATCCTTTATATGTATCTTCATCCTTTGGTTCCCAATACTGAACACGAAAAGTCACCTGATGCCCTCCCCATCTTGCAGTACGCTCCTCATCAGGCTTGTATCGATCCCAACAACCATAGCATTGTGTAAAATCCCCATCTGCATTGCCATTAGTGCCTGATAGTTCAATGTGAGAAATGCAACGACTCAAGAGAGTGTTATTGTGCCAAAGCTGATTGTTTGATACGAACTCTTTTGCAAATTCATCATCTTCTCCTTCTTCTAAGTCCAAATCCATACGGACACGTAGATCTAAACGAACCCGGTTAGCTTTGGAGTACTTGAGAACTGGCACCAACCTCTTTAATTGTAATTCAGTAAACATTAACCTCCCGTACGGTACTTGTGGACTATGGAGCCTTCGCCAGATGTAATATAAGCCCGGTTTTAACGCATCTTCCATGTTTGCCTTATGTGCCGTAACAACTAAATCAATAATCAAATCAAGATTGACTGTTCCTTTTTTCTCCATATCTAGTAACGAAGGAAACTTTAAGTAGTCTGATATAATGTGTGAGCATAGATTTCTTCCTCCCTCGAACTCGTACTTATCATAAAACTCTACGACAGATAATGCATCCTTTTCATTCATCTTCCTTGCTGCAATAGGATCATCAATAAACTTCATCATTTGTTCCCATGTTTCAGATGTTATATCTGGGAATGATATAACATGTTCATTCCGCTCCTTCATATCAACAGAAAGCATAGTATCAATGTATTTAGACTTTGCTGCAAGTGTTTGCGAATGATACCATAATATACTCTGATCGTCTCCACTACCAAGTATAACTTTCAGATCGGGCTCACTAGATCTGAGCTTCTTTGCTTGTCTCTCATCAGTAGTGTTATCACTACTTTCGCTTGTCATTATTCTTCTGCTACCGATGCTTAAGGTACTAATAATATTATAGTATATGATATTGCAGCTGTACTCTCAGCTATTTTGACTTGTATGATACACCAATATTATTTGTAAGAAGGTGCACTCTAGTTGATGTTGGTATAAAGATGTATCTTTTTCTTTTTTGAGTATTGTACTTTATAAGATGCGCCAACGCCGCCACCAACTTTAAGCTAATAGTATTGCAAATATCCTTCTTTACCAACCTCTCCCCCGTTGTATCGTACATCGGGCATGACTGATTGGCGATAGGACGGTCATTTTTTCATCGGCAAGCAAAACACTCCTCTATCTACCTCTACTATCATATACGTATACTGAGAAATGGATGAAGATCCGGATAATTTGGCGGCATTATTCTTTGCAAATCAAGCTGCAAAGGAAAAACAAAAGGCAACACTTCCGACAGATGATTGGGTAAAAGTGATAGATGCAGTTTTGAAGAAGAGAAAGTTGAAAGGTAATAACACTACAGAGGGTATATCAACAGGTGATGTTTTAGATACACATAATAGTAGTACTGATGATAAAACTAGTAGTATAGATGCATCGGCGTGGATAGTAACGACTATGCCTCCAACACCAAACAAACAAAAAGTTAATGGCATTGATGGGATAATGTTAGATACAAGTAATACCCATTGCAGTTTAGGAGTACAAGTATTAGTAGTAAGTAATATGAACTAGGTTGTACTGAATCAGAAACACGGAATCAGTAAATTAAGCAATACTTGGTGGATAAAATAGTTCGAGATAATGGAGAAGAAAGTTGAGCACATCACGTTTGATATTTATTTAGGTTGGTAGTATAGTTAATGAACACTATCGGAGAAAAGCTGTGGTATTACTGAACCGCCCAAGAGTGGATGATAATGTAAGTGTTCTTTGAAGATATGCCGAAGATAACAGAGCGGGTTATCATGTTGTATATATATGTGATACATTGGCTAGACATCTGATCTCTCTCGAGAGTACATATCACGATGTCGTATCCTACCAATTATTCGATTAACACTACAAATGGAAAGATGGATTTTCATTGTCAAAAGATAGGATGTCTTTCACTTCTACTTGCTGATTGTTACCAGTTTCCAAGCTGGCATTCTTGTCCCATTGACTTGTTCACTCAGGAAAAATATGGATAGCAGGAAATAAGTCGGACAATCGGGGCAAAGAACCCACCTCATACCACTAGAACTGAGGCTTAGTGCAGTGATAGCAATATCACGGCCCCGGATTATAGACGTCTTGTGGACAGAGAACTGCATGATGATACCCTTCCTTTTGACATGGCTATCGCCGATCTTTTCATTAGTTAGTTTCGAGGACCCAATATGGCAGCCGATTTGTATTTGTTTAGTCACTTTACAAGTGGACTGCCCATTGCTTTAAAGTGGACAATGAAAAGGTTTCCCATTCTTACTGTTAGGGTGTGAGAAGTAATATTGACCGCACATATCTTATGTTCTAACACTTGCTCTATTTCTTCTGTATTTTATCAGGGTACTCATACAAGGATAGTCCCCCTCATCGACAACAGAAAGTAAAATATAGTATTTACATTAATATGATAATATCAATAACTTACAAAGTAAATAATATAGGTCACCTCTAACTGATAACTACAAGTCTATCCGTGCTACAAGTGTGCATAAGATGTGTACTCTTTTTTTTTTTTTCAAAAATAAATTGTCGTTCTCAAGTCGTAGAGCAAGAGCATAACCAACTCATTTCCAAAACAGGCATAGACACTGCCTCATCACTACCAACCATCAACAGCACTCCTCAATATATCCATACAATAAAATAAAAGAAAAGGGTAGACTCGCATGGCTCATAAGACCCACACTCTGACCACTGAGTTACACGGACTATGATTGTCCGAGACGGGGGTCGAACCCGCGACCATGGGCTGTCTTTGCAAATTGACATTCTCGAGTCTACTTGAAAAACCAATAGTTTTAATATTTATAGTCATAAAAATGAGAGAGATAAGAGAGATGTCAAATAGTCAAATAGAGTACGATATATTATATATCGGCGTTGCGATGCAATTTGCTTTGTGCGTAATGCGTAGGTATTCTCGTAGCCGACATTCAATTGGTATAGAATCACTATAAAACATTGTACAATAATGGCAAGGTGTAGATTGGAGGCGTCATATCAATACTTCTGAGAGTCATCATATTTTAATCACACTCGTCTCCCAGTTATGTTCAATGTCAGAGTATTGATGTGAGGCTTCATTGTTATGACATGATCTACAATCATATGTAGACTATTGCTGCTTGTTGCTTCCTGAAACTTACGAACCTACATGATCTAGAGTAGCTTTAGGAAATTGGTAAAGAGGGTATCATGACAGAAGAAGAAATATAACAGCAGCTGTGGCAAATATGCTGTTCAAGTTTAATCAATTCTATCTGGACAAAATTGGTGAACGATTCACAACAATGGCAACACAACATCGGATGCGTGGCACAATACAAAACTTTCTTACACAAAACTTTCATCAGAATTCTATACAACAACACAAGAACACGGTCATTACAATACTTTCCGGCTTGGCTTGAGGTATATCTTTTTAGGGGTTTACATTCATGTTATCGGTAGCAATACCAGCACCATTAATGAAGCCACCACTAATTTCAAGTGTGCCGAGGGTAGTGGGAGTCTTTTGCTCAACCTTGATATCATTCTTCTTGGAGTCAGAAACTGTAGTATCGGTGATTCTAACAGTTAATAAACCTGTACCTTCACTCTCCAACTGTGTTCCATCGTCAAGATTACCAATAATACTGCTACCTGCAATGTTAACCAACACATCTCCAGTACCATCTGAGCTCACTTTGACACCTAGTGATTAAATGATTGAATACCGATACATGTGTTAGTAACGAGCAATGTGCAGATATGATATGATATGTTTACAAGAAAGTGAACCTACCTTCATTGAAATTATCATTTGCTGTTACAGCAAATCCTGCATTAACTGCACCATCATCTGCTTCGTCGAAATCAAAGCCCTCGTCCAAATTATTAGAAGCAATAGTATCGATGACCTGTACTATTAAATTTCCACCATCTGCTTCATCAATATCAAACCCATCGTCCAAGTCCAACTCGCCTTCATCAATACAGGAGGGATCGGTGGCATTTGCCGCCGTGATACATGCAGAGTCCTCGACATCATCAACACATTCGGGGACGTAGCAATAATCTCCATTTCCAATAAACTCAGACGAAAAGGTTTGAACGTTGACATCTCCTGGGCCTGCTTCATCGAGTTCTACTCCATCTGTATATATAGAAGAGGAATTAACATAAGTTATGTAATAGGGCTAAATGAAACGAATCATACAAACATTGACGTACCTGCTCCATTATAATTGAACTTTGAAGCAGTAATAGTAGCTCTGAGATCACCCATACCACGCTCATTTACCCGTACACCATCACCGTCAAACCTCCCTTTACCCGAATTCTCTACAGTTACACCATTGAGAACTACCTCGACAGATGCATCAGAACCACCTCCTGTGCCCTGGTTTCCATTACCGCAGTTAACTTCGGTACAGTCATTAACGAGTACACCATAACTGGCAACACCAGATACTTTAACATTAGTAAGAATGACAGCTGCAGTTCCAGTGGCATCGTTAGGTACATCAACGAAGATACCCTTTCCAATCCCTTGATTGGTAATCGAGTAGTGACCTAACCCTTCAAATTCAACTTTGCCGATGACAACCTCAAGCGTAGCATTGGTTGTAAGCAAGTCGAAGTCATCACTACCGATGATCCTTGGCATATCCTCGGCTTGGATTGTTAGCGGATAAGTGCCGATGTATTCAAGAGTGCTTTCGATAGTGATTTCTTTAACCTTACTTGAAATAAAGATGAGTTCGCCTAAACCAGATGCGAGATCTTCAAGAGCTTGACGGAGAGTGCCTGGACCAAAATCAGCACTACTTGATACCAGAATTGCTCCAGGAGGTGGAGGTACCTTCCCAGACTTGCTACTACCGCCACCACGGCCCATGGCAAGAGACATGGACATTGAGTCGAAGTCCATACTGAAAACATCTTCTTGCAAAATACGAGATAGACTATGTTGTTGTTTGATACGTCTGGCTGATGAACGACGACGGTTGAGCTTTGTCTTCTGTGTAATATTGTGACAAGATGTGTTCGTTGAAAGGAAATATTAGATATGTAAGATATAAAGTGAATACAACGTATCTATTTAAACTCATGAACTCATAATGAAACACATATCACATGAGCACAAAAGTATGATGAACACATATCATATGCGTTGAACATCATATGACGATGTGAACATATCATATTATGATGAGCTGAACATATCATATGAACATATCATATGAGCATATCATATGAGCATTCATATGATCATATATAATATATGAACTCAACGCACACGATATGCATATCATTATTCACATAACATATGACGACGATGAACGATGTAATCATAATTTGTTACTTACCGCTAGTTGATCATCAGCGCTGGCACTGGCAAGGATGACAGTCGCTAGGAAGATGGATGCCGATAGTTTCATGTTATTGGTATTGATTAAAGGTAGAATTGTTGCAATTAATGAGCCAATTTGTAATGAGGAGCCAACGCAATGGCAGCAGCAAGTAGCAAGGTGGTGGCAAGTTCAACGCACAAAAGATGAATCTGACGAATCAAATGTCCAGTACCGGGTATCTCTTGTCTGTCCAGACATAAGAAATAATCTATAATGTACTGAATAGCCCATTTAAATCCGTACTCCACTCATTGAAAAGACTCAAGTTAGATAGATACATAGTATCTACATAGGTAAGGTGTTGCTAATTGCAATTGAGCTGTGGTATTAGGGCAAAGGATCAGTAGTTTATCAATATAGAAACAATATAAAATGATGACAAAGTATAGATTTAGTAGCGGCGTCATTATACCAACAGCTCTCAAGATGATTGCAATATTATTATTATTGTCCATGACGTCAGTGATGGCCTTTACCTCACCATCTACATCACTAAATAGATTTACCAATATCAATACAAATAGATATATGTCAACAACAGACAATGAACAAGAACAAATAAACTATAACGCAATACACGTACCAAAATCAGGCGGCACGGGTGTTAAATCGGCATCTGAAATAATGTCAAGTAAACAACCATTATCATTAGGTGCTCCACCACCACGCCAACCCAAGGGTGGATCATTCATAACTAAAGGTGGTATACAAATTGATGCAATTGTACGTCCATTACTATATACACATGGTGATATTAACCCTTGTGATATAGATGAAGATGAGGATTGTGAACAATATGTTAGTGAATTCTTTTCCAATGGTGATGAGAATGATAGTGAAGGTGAAGAAAGTGAATATAGTTGGGGTAGTGATGGTGCTATTGAACGATTAATTGATTTATTAGATTATCGTAAAGGTGCTTTGTTAACTAGTTCGTATGAATTCCCTGGACGGTACGTACTGTTTGTTGAGTTTGTTGTTGAGTTTGTTTGTTTGTTTTATATTATTGTTGATGTTTTTACTGCAACATCTCTAAAACTCTCTTCCCATGTATAATAAACAAATAGATATGCACGATGGTCATTAGGATTCGTAGATCCACCACTATCAGTAATCGGTACCGGTTCCCATTGTACCATATCAGCATTAAACAAACGTGGACAAGTGTTATTACAACCTATATTATCTTCCATGAATAAGTTATTAGATGATGGTATATTAAGTAATGTTAATATTGACGAAAGTGATGGAGAAGGGAGTATTAGTGTAGAGGTTAGTAAGGCTGGTGAGGTTGGTAGTTTTAGTGAAGAGGAGCGTAGTCGACAGGTAAGTTTGTTTGGTTTTGTGTGTGTCTGTGTGCACATCATCTATTGTGAGAGATTGCACATTTATTGCAACTCTAACATCACTCTATCATCATCTATCTATCCCTTCATACACATATAATCTCATATATAATCAAATCAAAAACACTAGCCATCATTGTTCTCAGTAGTAAGAGCATTAGTCGACCTTTTCAACTATAACAGTGACGAATCAGGTGATTTACAATTAGGATTATACGGTGCATTCGGATATGATTTAACATTTCAATTTGAACCAATAGATTTAAAACAAGATCGTGATGTAAATCAACGTGATGTAGTATTATACTTGGCAGATGAATTAGTCGTTGTTGATCAATCACGTAATTCGGCATGGACTGTTAGTTTAGATTTTACTTATGGTGACGAAACAACGAAGGGATTAAGTCACGATGGTATATCTACACCATTTACACCACATACAGGACCATTTACTGAAACTAGAGATACACCCGAGGGTGAATTTACAAAGTCAGTTGATAAGGCCAAACATGAATTTAAAATGGGTAATCTGTTCGAGGCGGTATTATCACAGACATTTCGTAAACCGTTGGATGCAGAAATGACACCATCACGATTATTTAGACGATTACGATCACGTAATCCAAGTCCATATGGATTCTTCTTTAATTTGGGTGAGGATGAATATCTGGTGGGTGCATCACCTGAAATGTTCGTCCGATGTGAAAAGGTTGAGAACAATGACTACCGTCCGGGTGCTATGCGTGTTGAGACATGTCCAATTTCCGGTACGGTAGCTCGTGGTATGGATGCATTAGAGGATGCGGCACGTGTCAAGAGTTTAATTATGAATTTAAAAGAAGAGAGTGAATTAACAATGTGTACAGATGTTGATCGGAATGATAAGTCACGTATCTGTGAACCGGGTAGTGTCAAGGTTATCGGACGACGTCAAATTGAAATGTATAGTAGGTTGATACATACGGTTGATCATGTCGAGGGATATTTACGTCCAGAGTTTGATGCACTTGATGCATTTTTATGTCATACTTGGGCAGTGACTGTTACAGGCGCACCCAAGACGTGGGCTATACAATTCGTTGAAGATATGGAACGAAGTCCACGATGTTGGTATGGAGGAGCTGTGGGATTGGTTGGCTTTGATGGTACCATGAATACTGGACTTACATTGCGTACTGTCCGAGTGAAGAATGGTATAGCCGAGGTACGAGCTGGTGCAACACTGTTATATGATTCAGACCCAGAAGCAGAAGAACAAGAGACTGAATTAAAGGCATCGGCCATGTTGGATGCAATTGATGCAACTAGGGATAATGTAGATGATCTAGATGACGATGATGATGTAAAGCCCATGTCAGTTACCAAGGGAGCAGGTGATGGAAAGAGTATCATCCTCGTTGATCATGAAGACTCATTTGTTCATACTCTTGGTAATTACTTACGTCAGACTGGTGCCGAAGTTACGACATTACGAAGTGGACCATCGGCACTTCGAACAATCCAACAATTAGTCGATGACGGGAAGAAACCTGACATGGTCGTACTGTCTCCTGGACCTGGAAATCCCACCGACTTTGAATTGTCAAAGACAATCTCACTCTTGGAGAAGAATAAAATTCCCGGCTTTGGTGTTTGCCTTGGCCTACAGGGTATGGTAGAACACTTTGGTGGTGAACTAGGCGTGCTTGGTTATCCCATGCATGGCAAGCCATCACCTGTAACACTTACAGAACCAGGAAAGAGCAGTGATAGGTAAGAAAAGAGACGTGGAAAGTTGTTTACTTTGTTTATTGTATGTTCCTCGTCTCATAATGCAATTTTCATAAACCGCAGCATATTTAATGGCTTGCCAGAAACATTTGAGGTGGCAAGGTATCACTCTTTATATGGATTGAGCGATAAGCTTCCATCATGTCTAGATGTCACAGCCTTGACCGAAGATGGAATTGCCATGGGTATTAAGCACAAGACACTGCCGTATGCAGCAGTTCAATTCCATCCCGAGTCAATACTGACAAGTCCAGCACATGGAATGACAATATTGAAGAATGCCTTATCCTTTTTATCTTATGAAAGTGAGACAGATTAAACTAGTAGTTAGATATGCTCAAAAGAGTAGTTTAATAGATATCTAAATCCTAAATAATGTATAATTACGGGCACATTCGATATGCACATAGCTTAGCACCATCTCCTCTGAATCTGATGTCATTCTCAATAAAAGGATACCAGTGACTAAATTGAGTGAGCATGGCCACCGGCTATATTTCGAATGTCTGTGATGCTCAAGCTATTCATATTTGCCCTCGCTAGCTCTCCAAACATACCTATATAATATAACAACATGAATCGTCGGTTCTATGCTATTACTGGCGCTAACAGCGGTCTCGGAGCTGAAGCAGTTCGGCAGCTAGTAGTCTATGCATCATCTCAGACAAATATTCAAACAACAATATACTTGCTTTGCAGGAATGTTGATAGTGCTAATGAATCGATCCATAATCTATCCAAACAATATCCGAATACAACATTCAAATGTATACAATTTGATGCATCAAATCGATCATCAGTCAAATTTGCAATCCAGGAACTATCAAACAATATTTCCGATGAATTACTTGATGGACTTCTACTAAATGCAGGAGGATTTACTTCGGATAAGAAGGGATGTCTATGTGAAAGTGGAGCAACAATCATCGCGGAGACCAACTTGATTGGTCATGCCGCTTTAGTAGACGGTCTTATAGAATCAAAACGTATCGGAAAGGGTAGTAGAGTTATCTTCTCTGATTCGGAAGCGGCTTTAGGTGAGCCATTTTCATACAAATGGGATGATGGTTTAGAAAGTTATGTCAACATACTCAATGGAAAGAGATATGGAAAGAAATATTCGCCAGCGGATGGTTATGGGCATATAAAGGCATTGATTGCCTTCTACTGTACTGCCATTGCAAGAAGAAACAATGATATCTATTTTGCTGCGGTATCTCCGGGATCAACTCGAAATACAAATCTGATTGATCAAGGTTCTTTCTCGGGTGCTTTAAAGTTTGCCATTAAAGGATTTATACGTATGTCAGGTCAGCACGATGTTAGTGTTGGTGCCAAACGATATATAGATGCATTATTACCTGATCAAGAGGACTGGAACTATGCTAGTGGATCTTTTGTACTGTCAAAGAAGGGATACATTGGTGATGTTTGTGTTGCAACAGAGCTAAAGAAAGGAAAAGTATTCTCTGACGAATCAAAGCAAGAGTATGTATATGAAGCTGTACAACAATTTCTTTGATTAAACTAGCAAGACTTATCCATAGCCTTCTGGCAAACACATTCTAACATACAAGAGATTCCCAATCAATTTCTCTAAACAACTTCAAGCACCTCAATATTGGATTATGCATTCTCATAATCTTCCAAACGAGAGATCAACACATCCTTTGGTCCATCAAAGTCCAAATCATAGTCAATCATTTTCCCAATGATATCATTGTAATCATCATCGTCATCGTCATCATTCTGTGGCTCATTAACAGCAACCATTAACTCACGCAACAACTCGACGTTTGCGGCAAGTCGGTTTAAAGAATCAGTACGAATCAAGTCTTCAAAATATGATACATAAATCTTAGTTGCATACTCTTTGAGAAGGAAGCAGTTCTTGTCATGAGCAAATAGAAGGATGTCTGTTACATTATCTTTGCCAATAGTAAGAGTAGCTATTTTGGCAGCCTGTGCTGCAAGTTTTAATCCAATTATGTTGTACTTGTCAGTAATCTCAATAATCTCTTGATAGTGCTTAGCAAGATAATCAAACTCGGGATCATCATCTCCATAGATGTATCTGAGCATGAATAGAAATAGCTCTGGAGTTGTTCCTTCAATTACTACTGTACTTGCATCGCCACTTGCGAGGAAACTGTGTAACTGAGTAGCATTCATCTTCAGAATGAGTTTATGCGCTGGGAGTTGAACACCATTGACTTGGAAGAACACATCGGCATCCTCACCATTATCAAGTAGCTCCAACGCATTTCTTGCAAGCTTATTTCTAGGTAGATTGAAGATTCTAGTGTCAAGGAATTCATCTTCAACAACCATTTCTATGATTAGGGAGTTGTCCCTGATAGCTTCAGCTGCAATAGACCCATTCATGAATAAAGGTGGAGTACGTCCTGAATACAACAGATCAGACATTTCATTGTACAATCGTTTGAACTTCAATTCTTTCAATACTTCCCCAGCTTCGTCTCGCACAATCAAAGTGGTACATGATACTATCGAACCAAGTTTTCTAGCTTGAACACTTTCTCTTGGTTCTACTTTAGTTTTGTATACTCTAAACTGTGGAAAGAGTTGGAGGTAAGCATAGTAAAGAAAGAATGAATAGAGTTGGCAAATTGCTGGTTAAGCTCACCTCATACTCATCAATGCTTGCAGCAGTGAAATTATCAACTCGAATCTCAAGGCCCCATAAGTTTCCATTTTTATCTCGTGCTCCAGCTGATGCTAGTTTCCCATTGCGTCTCACTGGATCTGGGGTAGGCTCAGGCATCAACTTCCATTCTTCCTTCTCTGATGTAATATCAGCATATTCAGATGGGAAGAAACGACCTCTTGATTCTACAATATCATCTAAATTGATATTGAACTTGAATTGCAATGTCGAAGGCATCTTAATATTAGGTTTTATATAACAATAGGCTCCACGATATATGAGCTGTTGCTCTGCTCAATGCAAGCCATTACTTTCTTCCATACCGACATGTTTCTTTTATTTCATCAATACTCTAATAATCAGGTTATAAGACTAATAATGGTATCCATGATTGAATCCAATACTTATGACTTGATGCCAAACGGAGCAAAGTTGCCACTACTCAGGCCCTCTTTTGAATACCCCTCCACTTTGGACGCAATCTCCCTTGCTTCTTCTTTTGACTTAGCAATTACTGCTCCATTGGAAGTTAACTTCTTGTACCATGGCTCATTAATCGTTTCACCGATACATATAAGATAACTTGTTTTTGATTTGTCATTGTCTCCTGCTGAAGTTGTAATCTGTAGATAGCTTTCATCTTTATTATCATCAAGTACATGTACTGCATAAGTTTCTTCTGTTTCTGTAGTACTATCATCTCCATATGTGGCACACCCGTTCAAATGCACAACAAATCCGCCATACTCGCCATTTATTGGGAATTGCAATGTCGTACCAGAATCTTGAGTAACATGAGCAACAGTAATTGGATGTGGAGTACTTATTGAACCTCCCTTTCCAACAAAGTATCGGATACTGCCAATAATATCTCCTTCACTGTTTAATGCCTCTTCTACTGGTAATTTTGTATCATGCTGTACCGTAGGAGATTTCAGTCGATCTTCTTCCTTCACACTAATCCAGAGTTGCATAAGTTTGATATGCTGTAAAGGATCTGATTCGTCATCTACAATTGTCATTTCATTGTGAAATAAGCCACTGCCAGCATCTACCCAATACGAAGCAGGTCCCTCAATGATTGTTTTGCCATCATGAAAACTGTCCCAACTTTCTACTTTTCCTTGCAATAGAAGAGTGACCACCGAATGGCCGCGGTGAGGATGAGCACCAAAGGTTGGTAGGCCG